>Ga0209041_1000013_pt1 | contig 172160 bp, 161 predicted proteins | sample SaaInlV_100m_DNA_4_FD_184647 | JGI IMG/M metagenome (GOLD analysis project Ga0209041, IMG submission 184647) | Marine microbial communities from expanding oxygen minimum zones in the Saanich Inlet - SI037_S2LV_100m_DNA (SPAdes) (version 2) | ecosystem: Environmental > Aquatic > Marine >... | reverse complement strand
CTTTTCCTATTTGTGAAAAATCTTGAATCAACAATTGTGCCAAATTTGAATGGATTTTTTATCATATTACGTAAATTTTCGGAACGAAATATATCGGAATATTGAGTGTGTTGCAAATGTAAAAGTCATAAAGTCGGAAAGGCGAAAGTCGGAAAGTCATAAAGTCATAAAGTCGAAAGTCATAAAGTCGAAAGTCGGAAAGGCGTAAAGTCGAAAGTCGGAAAGTGGAAAGCCATAAAGTCGAAAGTCATAAAGTCGAAAGTCATAAAGTCGAAAGTCATAAAGTCGAAAGTCATAAAGTCGGAAAGGCGAAAGTCGATTATGATAAGGCCTTGATAAATCCAGAAATTGCCTTTGATATCTCTATTGCACTATTCGCCAGGTGACTATGCTCCGTATCTGTAACATATTTGAACTCCTTCGCTAAATACAACATCGATCTCACTTCACCACAAGAAGCCTTCGCGATAAATAAAAATCGTCTGAAATCTGCATCACTCCCTCGCTCAAAACCTTCAGCTATATTGTTCATTATAGATACAGATGCCCTTTGAATTTGATCTTTAAACCCAAAATCTCGGTTATCTTTAAAAATTTTATATAGCGCAATGGATAAATCCCGAGACTTTTTCCATGCAATAATATCTTCAAATTTGTCAATTTTCATTGTTAATAAGATTAAAAGTCATAAAGTCATAAAGTCGAAAGTCATAAAGTCGAAAGTCATAAAGTCGAAAGTCATAAAGTCGAAAGTCATAAAGTCGAAAGTCATAAAGTCGAAAGTCATAAAGTCGAAAGTCATAAAGTCGAAAGTCATAAAGTCATAAAGTCGAAAGTTGGAAAGTCGAAAGTTGGAAAGGCCTTTAAATTGATTATTTGAATAAACTGTGAACTGTGAGCGTGAAAATCGTTAATTTTTCATTATAGTAAGTGGTTTATTGAAAGCTGATGAATTTGATTGCTTGGAATGGCTCTAATATTTTCGTTTAAATCAAATTCATGGTCCCCTGCATGAATCACGAATAGCTTCTTTAATGAAAGATCGTTTAGACTGTTTTTCATCGAAGGTGTTATTTTTGGTGCAGAAGTTCGTTTTACTTCAAAACCATACGGTTGCCCATCAACAAAAACCAATAAATCTAATTCTGCTCCTGCATGGGTCGCCCAAAAATAAGCATCATCCGGCTCTATGTTTAGTTTTGCTAAAGTTTCACTAATAATAAAACCTTCCTATGATGCACCAATTTTGGGATGGCTTGCAAGACCACTAAACGTTTCAATCCCTAATAATCCATGCAAAATGCCAGAATCTTTAATGTAAACTTTTGGCGCCTTTACTTGTCGTTTTCCTAAATTGTGAAACCAAGGCTTTAATTGCCAAACGACCAAAGCATCTGAAAGTAAATCTACGTATCGTTTTACGGACGCATGGGTCATGCCAAATGCTCTCCCCAATTCGCTGCCATTCCAAATTTGACCATGATAATGTGCAAGCATTGTCCAAAACCTACGCAACGTGATTGCAGGAATATTAAAACCCAGCTGGGGGATATCCCTCTCTAAAAATGTGCGAATAAAATTTCTGCGCCACGTAACACCGGCCTTCTCTGTTTTTGCTAAAAATGATCGAGGGAAACCTCCACGAATCCATAATTTAGATTCATTCTCTTGCCCCACTTCCATTAAAGAAAAGCCATTCAAATTGAAATAGGATATTCTCCCGGCTAAGCTTTCTGAACTTTGTTTCAATAGTTTGGGCGATGCGGAACCCAGTATCAAAAATTTAGCTTTATTTTCTTGGCTATCCACTAAAACACGTAACAAAGGAAACAAATCGGGTTTTCGTTGGATTTCATCAATGATGACTAATCCCGATAAATCGTTCAACGCTAATTTTGGCTCACTTAAACGCGCTAGATCATCCGGATCTTCACAGTCAAACCGAGTTACCGGCGAATAGAATAAGTGGCTTTGGTATCATAGTTTAATAATGAATTATGAATCATATATTAGTGTCCATATGTGGCATTCCCCAAGGAATCAGGTGGCAGGCTGTGGACTTTCTATTTCTCTTTTATAAAATAACCACCGGTTTTAGGTGCACCTCTAAACTTTATTTTACTTTCATCTTTCAATTGTTTGAGCCATCGTTCAATATTCTTTATTGACGTATTGAGTTCTTTTTCGAAAAATGGTGTTCTTTTGCCTGGGTTTTGCTCTATCAATTTAAAGAGTTCATTTACACCCTCATTTACACCCTCATTTACACCCTCATTTACACCCTCATTTACACCGCTATCGGTTGTTTCATTAAAAATGGTAACATTCAATCCGCCTTGAATTTCTTCAAATAGCGGTTCTTTCAAACCATAATCACTAAATTCACGTATCACTCGTTTAATCCCGGATCCGTACTTTTCAATTAGTCCTGCCTCTTTAAAAACAGATGCAATTTGCAGATTTCTTGGATAAGAGCGATAATTGCCGCTTATTATCATTTCAATTGTCAGATCCTCCGGCAATCGTCCATAATTAAAAAACTCAATACGGTCATTAAAAATTTTAACGGTTGAATGACCGCTGACACGGTAGTCGCGATGGACAACCATGTTAATGATAATTTCCCGGATGGCATCCAGTGGGTAGTCCCACCTTTCTTCCCTTTTAGGAGCCCCGGTGATAATATATGCCTTATTGATATGTTTCTTCACAAAATCCATTACTGCTTCAACTTCAGAAAACAAATCACCTTGAATCGTTATCGCATCTTTAATTGATATTTCGTCAGAAAAACGACCGGATTCAATCGTTGTTGTAATGGCATTTTCATTTTTTGTAAACAATAAATATGCACCAAAAGTGATTTGGTCTTTTTTGACAAACTCAAATTTTTTCTTAACATTCTCTACCGAATCATTGATTTCAGCCATATTCATAAACGCCTCGATTTTTTCCGATGAAATATCCTGAATGTTATGGTTAGGATCCGGATAGTAATCCCAGCTGCTGTTCACTGATTTTAGATGGGCATTAGCGATTTCATTTGAACTCATTAAATGATTAGAGTTCTGAAATCGTTTGAAAAAACGTCCTCTATACGCAACCGGTTTTACCGGAAATTCATAGGCATTAATTATAAGGATATTTTTATTCTGAACCTTATAAAAATCAACATCTGGTATTATAGAAGGGGATGTATTTTGTTTAATAGAATTAATCATGTCCGGAATATTCGACCGTTGAGCGTCAGTGCCAAGTATTTCACCTTTATCATTCACCCCGATTATAATCTTGCCACCACTGGTATTAGCAAATGCAGAAATGGTTTCCATCACTTCTTTCTGAAAGGATGATTTAAATTCAAGCGTTTGCGATTCACCGCTGGCAATGAGAGTTAATATTTCGTCAGGTGTTAACATTAAATTAGTATTTGAATAATTTTTTTGTTACTGTGAGACCTGTCCCCCGCAAAAAATGCGGGATTTCGCAAAAGCTCAACACGAAACTTGGAATTGAGAATTGACGATTGACTATTTACTATTGAAAAAAAGAAAAACAAAAAAAGTCTTGAGTCATGAAATTGATAATTGACTATTTACTATTGAAAAAAAGAAAAACAAAAAAAGTCTTGAGTCATGAAATTGATAATTGACTATTTACTATTGATCCGTCTTCGTATTCACTTCGCCGGACAAGTATGTGAACGGTGAACGGTGATGAGTGAGTTGTGAACGGTGATGAGTGAACGGTGAGCAGATGACTATTGACTATTGAAAAAACGGAAAAAGTGTTGAAAAAAGTGTTAAAGTGTTCGAGTGTCCGAGTGTTTAAGAATTGGCTATTTAGAATGTCGTTTAACGGTGTTCAGCCTTTTTGTCGCCTTGAGAAAATTCAACATTTAGATTCAAGGTGTTTTGAGGATAAGAAGGAATTACTGTTTGAACCGACGATAGGAGGTGAGTTTAATTCCTTAACGAAAAATAGTGCAGAATCGTTTGATTTTCTCACAGCGACTGTTTCTTTTGCAGCCGTTTTCTTTGCGCCAAAGAAAATGGCGAAATATCCGCTCTATTGAAAAAAACTTCCTGTCCACAAATTGCACGAAAAAAAACACGAATTATTTTTTTATGGCTTTGGTATGTGGTTAGCGGTTGCATTATAATTTTTCATCAATGTTTACTGCAAGAATATAGATCGTCTCTTTTTTGTTATTTGTGATTATTCGTGTCATTCGTGGATAATATTGTTTTTTGTGTCAAAGAAAATGGCGACATCTCCGCTCTATTGAAAAAAGAAAAACAAACCGGCTATACTGGTTGCTGGTTTATAAATACCCCAATTCTTTGATTTGATTAAAAATATCTTCCACCAATACTTCCGGTGAAATTCCGGTGGAATTGACCACGATTTCTGCATCCTCCGGCGCTTCGTATGGGTCGGAAATTCCGGTGAACTCCTTTAGAACGCCCTTCCTCGCCAAAGCATACAATCCTTTTACATCCCGCTCTTCACATTTTTCCAAGGATGTGCTGACAAAAATCTCAATATATCCACCCAATGGGTTAATAAGCTCACGATTGACTCTTCTATCTGCCGTATATGGTGCAATGGGAGCGCAAATGGCAATCCCACCATTTTTGGTGATTTCACTTGCTACAAAACCAATTCGCTGCACATTCAACGAACGATGCTCTTTTGAAAAGCCCAGCTCACTCGAAAGATGCGTCCGAACAATATCACCATCCAATAACGTTACGGGCCGGCTACCGTCTTCAAGCAACTTTACAAGAAGTCCGTTGGCAAGTGTCGATTTCCCCGATCCGGATAATCCAGTAAAAAATATGGTTAATCCACGCTCAGTTAGCGGCGGGCGAGATGATTCCAATTCTTGTGCCACCTCTTTGTAAGTAAACCATTCCGGAATACCCTTTCCTTGATCTAATAATTCCCGCAGCTCAGTTCCCGAAATCGTTTGAAAATCCGTTCCTTTTTCAATGGTATCTATCGCTTCATATTTATCTTCCTGCGGCAAATACACCATAAACTTGAACGGTACCATTTCAATCCCGATTTCATCCTGATGCTTCATGAGTAATTCCTGCGCAGCATAAGGTCCGTAAAATGGGTTCCCGTCTTTATCATTCCCGGGACCGGCGTGATCTCTGCCAACCACAATATGTGTACAGCCAAAATTTTTCCGAATGAGCGCATGCCACAATGCTTCTCGAGGTCCTCCCATGCGCATGGCAAGAGGCAGTAAACTCATCATGGCAGTATTTTTTGGGTATTTTGGAAGTACATGCTGATAACAGCGAACGCGAGTGTAGTGATCCACATCGCCGGGTTTGGTCATGCCCACCACCGGATGAATTAGAAGTTTTGCGTTTAAATCTTGTGAAGCGCGCATAGTCATTTCCACATGCGCCCGATGAAGTGGATTCCGGGTTTGAAACGCTACAATCTTGTTCCACCCTTTTTCTTTAAAAACTGTTTTAAGTTCTGCCGGTGTGTGGCGATTCTCTGTGTAATCATAATGATGGGGCAAAGAAATTTCCTCTAACGTTCCACCAAGATAAACGGGGTTACTATGGTTCATTAAATAATTTACCGCAGGATGGGTTTCGTCTGTCGTTCCATAAACGGTTTGTGCTTCTTCATTAAAATCGGGATTATAAATATCCCTTACGCTCAAAACGGCGATGGCAAAGCCTTCGTGATCCCGCAGGGTTATTTTTTCACCCACAGAAATTTCTTTTGCGAAATCATGGGTTACATCCAATGTAATCGGTATGGGCCAAAGCGAACCGTCTTTTAACCGCATCGTTTTTAAAACGGACCGGTAATCTTCTTCTGTCAAAAAGCCCGATATTGGCGCAAAGGCACCGTTTAGCAATAATTCAATATCGCAGATTTGACGTTCCGTCAACTGCCAAGATTTATAATTAAATGCTTCTAGTTTTAATCTATTTGATTCGGCGGACATTATTATTGATTATTGAGAATTGAAAAAACCGGAAAAAGTGTTAAGACAAAAGTGTTAAGGTGTTCGAGTGTTCGAGTGTTTAAGAATTGACTATTTACTATTGATCCGTCTTCGTATTCACTTCGCCGGACAAGTATGTGAACGGTGATGAGTGAGCTGTAAATTGTGATGGGTGAACTGTGAGCAGATGGCTATTGACTATTTAGAATGTGGTTTAACGGTGTTCAGCCTTTTTGTCGCCTTGAGAAAATTCAACATTTAGATTCAAGGTGTTTTGAGGATAAGAAGGAATTACTGTCTGAACCGACGATAGGAGGTGAGTTTAATTCCTTAACGAAAAACAGTGCAGAATCGTTTGATTTTCTCACAGCGACTGTTTCTTTTGCAGCCGTTTTCTTTGCGCCAAAGAAAATGGCGAAATATCCGCTCTATTGAAAAAAACTTCCTGTCCACAAATTGCACGAAAAAAAACACGAATTATTTTTTTATGGCTTTGGTATGTGGTTAGCGGTTGCATTATAACTTTTCATCAATGTTTACTGCAAGAATATGGATCGTCTCTTTTTTGTTATTTGTGATTATTCGTGTCATTCGTGGATGATATTGTTTTGTTTGTGGATAGTGGCAGTACTTCACTTAAGCGATGCGTTGTATTTGGTGTAATTCATTCGCCTCTTTTTCTTGCGCCCAATACAAATCCCAACGTTGTTGGATATTCATCCAAAAATCAGGCGTATTCCCAAAAAATGCTGAAAAGCGAAGTGCTGTGCTGGGTGTAACTCCTCTTTTACCATTTACAAGTTCATTGATTCGTTGAAATGGTACATGTATAGAAAGCGAGAGTTGTTTTTGTGTAATATTCATAGGTTTGAGGAATTCTTCAATCAACATTTCTCCAGGATGAGTTGGTTTACGATCTGTAGGTATTCTAACCATTCTTTGTTCCTTTAGTGATAATCCGTTATTTCTACCTCAGTTGGACCAAACTCCGTCCAACTGAAACATATTCTGTATTGCGAACCATTTTTTACCCAGATCTTTTAAACATAGCTCCGCCCTTTCAGTCCCAAATTGGAACCGTGAAGGGCGATTCGTAATGTGTAAACTGTGAACGGTGATCGGTGATCGGTGATCAGTTCTTAGTACAGTTTATCATCACGAGGTTACACTATATATTCTCCTGTGTGTGCGGAACGAATATGTCTGGTTTTAGGCGATGTAGGCGACAAGCACGCGAGATCCAATTCTACAGAAACACCCTGCATAATTGAATCAATCCACACTACCAGCCTTGTTCTTGAATTTTTTTGTTTTACCCTTCCTCGTAACCCCCTCAGCGGACCAACCAACACATCCACCTCTGATCCAATCGGCAGGTTTTGCTCCGGGTGAAGCCCAAGCTTAGAATCCACCATTTGATTCAGCCAATACATCTGCTGTTCGGGAATGATTACAACATTTCGATTGAAATCCACAAACTTCACAACGCCATTCGTTTGAAGAACCGATAATTTTTCTGTTTTTAATTCGATTTTCACAAATAAATATCCTCTGAATAATGGGACCTCTACCTTTTTCCGGCGATCGCTCCACTGGCGAATTGTAGTCATCAGTGGAAGAGATGATTCAATGCCTTTTAATCTGAGCTCAGAATCAATCACCTTTTCATGGCGAGATCTGACGTAAATGGCGTACCACTTTTTCGTGATCGGTGAACTGGGAGCGGTGAACTGTGAACTGTGAGCGGTGAACTGTGATCTGGGAGCGGTATTGGATTGAATATTTTTCATGATTTGCTCTTGACAGATTTAACCAATCCAAAAATCATTTTCCGTACATTAGTTATCTTTGACAATAAATTATTAATTGTGTTTCTAGCTCTGATAATGAACCAAGGGCTATATATAGAAATTGGATGAATTCCGGTTTACTTTTTCTGGCAGCACCTTCAGCAATGTTGGATGGGACGGATACAGCAGATCGCCTGATCTGGCTGGTCAGGCCATATTGCTCTTCCCTGGGAAAAAACTTAGTCATATGGTATATATCAGTTACTAATTCCATAGAATTCTGATAAACATCTAAATCTTTGTGGGTTTTCAAACGCATTACTGTTCACTATTCACTGTTTCTTTTCCCCAAATCAAAAGAGCGCGATCAAGATTTAACCGTTTGGTTAATTTTTTAAGATCATCTGCACTCAAAATAAGCGTCCGAATTTTGCGATCAATTAATGTTTCGGTTTTGGCGGTTACTTCCTTCAATTTGGTTTCATCAATATGTCCCACCAAAACTAAATCTATCAACCCGGAATCATGACCCTTCGCGTAATCTCCAATAACGTATGCCACTTTCACCTCACCAAGTTTTGCAACCAACTCTTCTGCTAGTTTATCAATTCCCATATATTTTTTTACCACATTCTGAATGTCACTAAATAGAGAATGATTGGTATTGGCATTGTACATCACCGTCCTGCCATTTTCCCCTCGTTCAAGCAACTTGGCGTCCGTCAAACGATTTAATTCCACGCGAATGGCATTGGTGGATTCCCCAAATTCCGTGGCAAGCTCCCGAAGGTAAGCCCGGGTTCCCGGGTTGAGGAAGAACTTCAGTAGAAGTTTGATCCTTGTTTTGGATGTGATTAATGTTTCAAGCATTAGTTCTTTATCGTGTAATTTTATTACTCGTTATATAGTACGCTTTTGAAACTATATGTGTCAATATAATTTTTTGGATAAAGGATTTCACTTTACACCTCGTAATTGATAATTGACTATTGAGGATTGAAAATTGAAAAAAAGAAAAACCTGTCCACGAATTGCACGAAAAAAACACGAATTATTTTTATGGCTTTGTTAGGTGGTTAGCAGTTGCATTATAATTTTTCATCAATGTTTACTGCAAGAATATGGATCATTTCTTTTTTGATATTTGTGATTATTCGTGTCATTCGTGGATGATATTGTTTTTTGCGCCAAAGAAAATGGCGAAATATCCGCTCTATTGAAAAAAGAAAAACAAACCAGAAAAAGTGTTAAGACAAAAGTGTTAAGGTGTTTAAGAAAAATCATTCCGCTACTTTATCTTGCGATGTTTCGTACCAGTTTCTTATGAAGGCCGCAACCACCCCCATTCCAATCCCGAGAAACCCCGCCAGCAGCACACTCATCTTTCTCTTCGGGCTGCTTCTATCTAAAGGCACCTCAGGTTTATCCAAAATATATATAATATCAGATTCTTCCACCTCTTCAATTTTAGCCATTTCATATTCTTGCTTTAGGGTAATGTAAAGACTTTTTTGCACTTCAGATTCTCGCATGAGGCGTTCCTGCTCTAATAAAAGTGCAGGCGAATCTCCGATATTTCTATTTCCCTGCCTCCAATCCTTGAGTACTTCTTCAGCTGTTTCTAAATCCAACCGCACTTCTTCAATTCGTTCTTCAATAAATATACGTTTTTTTGCTGCCTGTTCAATGTTGAATTGTTTTTGATGTTCATCCAATTCTTCAATCAATGCTGTCGCCATATCTGCCGCCAGTTGAGGCTCAAAGGCTTGGACTGTCAACGTAAGGAAAGACGATTGGCGATCTTTTTCAACCGAAATCGCCTCTCCCTGCAAATATTCTATAGCCAAAGCTTCTAAGGTATCCGACCCATATTCTGGCTCATCGTGCCCAACCATAAGAATGTGGAGTAGTGTTTTATTTTGGCCGTACTCATTTGTATTAAATTTTCTGTTAAGAAGTTTTCGAGCAAGCGTCCGGCTTTGAATAATTTCCGGGTAAACCATACTTGGGGCAGATTCATTCCCGCCGGGTACCGTTATCCCAAATTGGGCAGCCATCCCCGCTAGATTCCCGATAGAACTTTCTCCACTTGCCGGAATAATAGTCGCTGAGGAGGTAAATACCGGCTGAGCAATAAAGAGCACATAAATGATGGTTAGAATGCAGGTTACCGTTGGAATGATTAGAATCAGCCGAATATTTTCTTTAAGCACATCTAAAATTTCCCACAGAGATATTTCGTCCTCTTCGGGGAAACCATACGGACCGTACGGCATTGGCGCCTGAAGTTCTTCGGCACGTGGTTTTACATTTCTATCCGATTCTTCTGATTCCACTCCTTCAAGTTCTCCAGCAACGAAGCGCTCTTTCACTATTACCACGTATTTATACGGCACTTGGTTTCGTGCCTTCCAGTTGCTGACCGCCTGGGGCGAAACATCGAGCTCGCGGGCAACGTCTGCCAGCCGGGTGATGCCCTTGGCATTGTACAATAATTCTAGGAGTTGGTCAAAATTCATTTTTTAGCCACAGAGAACACAGAGGGGAAGTGTTCATGTGTTCGGGTGTTCGGGTGTTTATGAAAAATTTGATTAGTGGGTTTTTGGATTGATATAACATTGGGGGAGATTGAAAGGTTGGACACAGAGGGGTTGTTAATAAAAAAAGGGGAAGGGAAATAGCGGAATGTATTCAGCATCACGGGAGTGATTACCTAGTGGCTAAATAAATGACAGAAACAACTTGCGCAAAATTCGCAAAAATAGCAGTCATTTCCTTAGCAAATTCCGTCTTATCAAACGGTTCCGCATCTTCTACCCTTGAAACAGTAATAATGGACCCATCCGGAATTCCGGGAGAAAATAAACTCCACTTGGAATGAAGAATAGAAGTTCCATCGGGAGACGAGGCATAAACATTATCTACATCAGCATCGGGAGCATAGCCACCTGCATTCTTGAGATAATACCGAAGGTTTTTCCCGGGAATATATTTATATGCTCCGGGGCTATTGACTTCGCCATTAACATATACCAATTCAGGATGTTCTGGAATGGCAATGATATCACCGTGTTTTAGGGTGAAATTCATCGAAGATGATGGCCTTCGCAAAATTTCTTTCATAGATATTTGAATATCCACACCGTTTCTCTGAAAAGTTGATCCCATGGGATATGCTTCAGGTCGGAGACCGCCGGCGCGAGAAACAATATCCGTAATTTTTTCAGTTGGGGAATCAATACTGTACGTCCCGGGATACACAACGGATCCGGCAATGGTTACTTGTCTCTGCGGGTTAAAATACGGATCCCGGCGGATGCTGACAATATCATTGGGCTGGATTTCGTAATTACAAAATATGCCGCCCCTGTCTTGCAGATTGTCAAGTGAGAAATAGGGCGAAACCGCATCGTGTTGGTTAAACGATAAAGTAATAATTTTCGCATAATCATTTGGTTGGGGATTTTCCGGATCAATCCGAGAAATTTCTACTTTTGCGCGGTACACTTCAGGCGTAAACCCACCGGCATTCAAAAATAGTTCTTTGAGCGTCATTCCGGGAAAAAATGGTTTGGTGCCGGGTGATTTTACAGATCCTAAAATGCGAACGTATTTGAACGAATTTTCAATTGTATTCTCATTAAAAACCACCAATCTATCCATCCATTGTAATTCGATATTATTTAACGTGTCACCTTCCAACGCTTTTCCTAAGTTGATTGTTAATAGTTCATCTCGTAAATCTTCCGGACGAGTGCGGATGAGATGAGCTTGTGGTAAATATACATCACTCAGTAGGCCTTCTGCCATTTCCACAAGGTCTCCAACGCGCATACCCGGCTTAAGCTCATACCGACCGGGGCGAACGACAGAAGAACCAACGATATGAACATCGTTCTTGTGCATGTCTAAAATAGAAAAAATCTGAATTTTATCACCATCGTGTAACCGAATTTGTGTTTTTCCCCCGGCTAATTCTTCACCAAGGTTAAAATCTGTTAAAACTCGGTCATTCCAATCTTCCGTTCTATCTTCAAAAGGAACAACTCGGTCAATTTGGGCGCGGTCGATGAAGGCGGTTATTTCTATACCTCCGGCCATTTGAACAAGATCGCTGATATTCTCATCTTGTTTTAACTCAAATATGGCATTTCGATTAATAGATCCTTGGATGGATATAGTTTTCCCTCTAGTTGGGATAAAAATCACATCATCAAGTTGTAAACGGACATCATTCGTTTGTTTACCACTAAGCAGATAATCATAAAAATCAATGCTGGCAATTTGCTTCCCGTTTCTGATGAGTCTAATATCTCTCAATGACCCAAGAGCTGTTGGACCTCGAAAATAGTATAATGCCGTGAACAATGTGGCGGATGGGCTTACAGAATAGGCGCCGGGCTGAGAAACTTCACCCAAAACCATTATTCTGAGCGGGCGTAGGTTCCCCAAACTCACATCCATAAAAGTTGTAGCCTTCCCGGTTGAGGGACTGATGCTGGAATATACTTTTGAAAGCAGGCGAGAAAGTTTCCGTTCCAGTTCTCCGAGAGTTTGACTGTTTACAAAAACTTGTCCAACTTCCGGCATAAAAATAAACCCCTCTCGATTTACCGTAAAGACTTGTCGAAATTGCGTTTCGCCCCAGAGCATAATGATAACCTCATCGCCAGGACCAATATTATAATTGGGATCAACAGCGCCAAAATTGGAGGATTGGAATACACTGGGGTCTCCACGGAAAATATCATATCCGAACCGGTTAAGAGGTTTTAGAGCAGCTTGTTCTTCAGACTCCGGTTCTATTTCATCCTCAGCAGGAGAATCCACTACCGATTCTTCAGTTAATTCAGTGGAACCATCCGCGCTTGTTTCTTCTTGGGAAGTCAAACCTCCGAGTTCAGAATCAGCAGACACCCCTCGTTTTTTTAATTCGGCTTGGATTTGAGCGTCCGTCATCCCCCGCTGCTTGGCGATTTCTTTTGCTTGTGTAGGAGTTATCCCCATTTCTTGTGCTTTTTTCTTTAATTCGGCAGTACTTTGCCCAGACACATTGCAGAGCACAGAGAAAAGAAGGAGAGTTAGAATTGTGTTGTTATTCAACCATTGTTTCATAATACACCTCTTGTGTATATACACCTCGATTTATCAATATTAGTACACATTTTGTTCATTGAATTTGTCTATTTTAAACAACTTATACATAATAATACAACTCATTTACAAATTTAATTGAAACAGATATTTGGGGATAGCGTCCTCGTGCATCCTCGCGATGACTGGGCTGGTGTTTGGGAGCGCTTTCTCGACAATAGATGATTGAGATTCACAAAACAACTTTGCGGAAGTGGAAACCTTTCAAAAAGGAATGAATAGGAATTGGGCACAACCAAGGTGGTTGTGGGCCTATAAATTCCCTTTAAAGAGACATTCTTCCATGACTAATGATGGTTGTGGTACTCTCTGATGTTTTGGGAGAGCTTCCTCGATTATGGATGATTGAGGTCCACGATACAACTTTGCGGAAGTAACAAGCTTTCGCAAAGGGAGGCAGATGGATAAAGAGGATGATGTATAGTAACATTTTGTTTCTCTATGTAAACGTAACGTAAACTTTATTGAACTACAATTGATAAATATGTGCAATGGTACCCTCGAACAGTAACCAACCATACCAATCTGTTCATATATACACATTTCATCAATCTATGAAATTTCCTACATAGGTTAAAATACACACCAAACAAACACAATGTGTTAATCTCTCCACTTGATGGGCAACTCAATTGCATTGAAACAGAATAGCTATTATATAGTTGTTGCTTTAGTTCATACATCTTCCCGAACAATTGGATCTTATATTCCCAAAAAGATTATGGTGCAGGTAAATTTATCTTAACTTCTTGTTTGTTAGGTGTCCACCCATCTACCTCCCTATGATCCGGATCGGTATGTACTTCAACATTTAATACTTAAGTTGGTTGTTCATTAATTAAGCTGCAGCGTTAAATTTCACACCCTTTGGGGCCCATAGCTCAACGGTTAGAGCGCCGGACTCATAATCCGTCGGTTCCAGGTTCGAATCCTGGTGGGCCCACAACTTTTTTCCATAACATTCCAACACAAAGGCGCGAAGATGCATAGAATCATCATCATAACTTTAATTTTATTGCTTCCCTTGTTTGGGCAAGACCCAACTACCTATTCTGGATCTCTATCATTTAATTATAGCGGCCTTGGCGGCAATGGAACGTTCTCCGGTGATTTTAGCGTGGACACTACTTCGGGTGCCGGAGCGATTCAATTTGCGGATGAAGATACAACCACTCTTATTATCAGTGCTTTTCAGCCAGCCGGCGACGATTCGGTAGATATTTTTCTAATTTTACTGAGAGATACAACCGGGGATGGAATAACGGACGCTACTTTTCCGATATTTAATCCTGAGGATCCGTTTCCATCCATGATTTTGTTAGAAAATATTGATTCCGTATTTGCGGCAGATTTATTCAGCATTTTGCCTGATTCCTCAGATATCGTTAATCCGGATTCCATTAATACAGATAGCCTTTTAGCTGAGATACTTACTCTTTTAGTTAACAACGCTTACGTCAATGTCAGCGGAGGTATTACGTTTGCCACTTCCGATTCGGATTCTGTGGCGGGATCTTTTAACGGTCTCGTTACTCCGACCAATATTTTTTATGCTAAAACTATTACCAATGGACAATTCAATCTTTATCCGGCGGAAATACCAATAGATTTGGCCGTGCAACCTGAATCTCAGGTTATCCCAAGACAATTTGAGATACAAACCATTGCCCCGAACCCGTTTAATCCATCCACAACCATAATATTCTCAGTCAACGAGAAAACGTTTATTACACTTGATATTGTTGATGTTACCGGCGCTCATGTTCAAAGATTGTCTAATGGTTCTTATCAGCCCGGGACACACTCAATTGTCTGGCATCCTCAAAATCAGTCAGCCGGATTATATTTTGCGTTGCTTTCATCTTCTTCCGGCATCGCTACACGGAAAATCCTGTTCCTGAAATAAGCTAGATTTCCAAAGCAGCGTATTGCTGCCAAAACCGTACCGCTTCTGCCCATTCTTCCGATGAATAATGTGCTTTGGTTCCGCCGGCAAGTTCAAGCTGGTTTCTCATCATGGTCACAGGACCCATCGGTAATTTTTCTACGCCTTTCGGTAGCGCATGCATGCTGATTAATTCCCAATCTTCTTCAGTCGAGTGTTCCTTGTTTTCCGCTAAAACATCATGACGGTATAGGATTAGTTCCACTTTTCCCGTTAGTAGTGGCTTACCCTTGGTTGCGCGAATTTGGATGTAGGGTTCTTCTTCCGGTCTTCTCTTTACTACGGTTGCATTTAGAATTGAAGATTTTTCCAGTTTAATAAAAGGGCAGACGAAGGATTGATTAAATTCACTGCGAACAGAAATGATTCGAACACCATCCCGATATCCTTCTCTGTAATTCCCGTTGTGTAAATGTTCTTGTGCCACATTTGCGATTTCTTCAAAACTCATTGTCGGGGAATAGGTTTTGCCTGAGCCTTTTATTTGTCTTCGGACAAAATCATTTACGGCAACTGTAACTGGTTTTTGTATCATGGTATAATCGGTGTTATCAAATAAGTAAATTTCATATAATGATCGAAAATTTCTAAATTACATTCCAAAATCTGATCCTGGACTTTGGTCATCTATTTTCTGATTATAATGAAGTTGGCGATGTTTTAGAATAAACGCCGATGAAGTAGCTGCTATTGCTAATGCGGAGTTTGTTTTCACATTTGGATTAATCCAAATGGCTTCACTTCTGGCACTTGAAATATCAACCATCGCTCGTACAGAATCGGAAGATGAGAACGTATAACCCATTAACGTACTGCCAATCCTTCGTTTTTCGACCGTTTTAAAATAGGGACGAATGGTTAAGATATCCTGATCTAGGGTAAGCGTGGAATCAACCAGATTCCAGAGAATAGCAGGATTGCGATCGTCCTGGAATGTACACCGAATCCGTTCGTCAAATAAACTTCTTTGAGGGTATTCACACCAACATTCCCACACATTCCCCAACGGATCGTTCAATTTGAATTCAAAAGATTTTATTTCGTAATATGAACTTTTAAAATCGGAGTACAAGACTCTCCCGGTGCTTTCTCCTATATCAAACACATGAAACGGACCAAAATCAAATAGTACAGATTTCTCACCACCGCCCACCTTCATTCTTTCAACACCATATAATTCAGAAGGAACTGCAATTTTTAGTGGTTTAAATATGACACACCCGACAATGAAGAAAGCAAGTAACATCCCTCCACTTTGTCGAATTTTTCGTAGCATTGAATTTGAAATTTTTTTGGATTGATTCATTTTATTCTATCGGATGGTTGGTTGTTATGTTGTTTGTAACAAGATCGAATGTACTGCTCGTGTTCGAAATAATCAAATTTTTGCAGAATAACCACATTATTGCTTATTATTTGTATTATACAAACATAACGCAAATTTTAAGGCGTTATTTATTTTTAACACTTTCCACATTTCCCTGAAGAAGAATTTTTATTACGAAACAGATTAGAAATTTGGATCGATTGGGTGGAGATTAATCATCATTTAGGGGAACATAATCCAAAACTTGCTCGATCGCGATTTCACCTTTTTCTGTAATGAGAAGATCCACCAAATCCAGCTGAAATATATCGTGAGAATGGGATTGGATTTTGAATTCTAGATCGCCAACGAAATCGGATTGTTTTTTCAAATAGATATTTTGTTCTTCGGCAATTTTCCCTGAAAATTCAAGTGTAAGGGCAAACAAATAGATGGGCAATTTATGAATATGGCATTCGCTTACAATGTTAGAAGTGCCACTATCGGCCACAACTTTTTTATCCGATGTAATAGCCTGAGCACCAATAAATAATTTCGTCGCTTCATTAAAATAATGTACTAGATCGTATTCCGGTATAATGCGGTATTTAATGCCTTCGCGATCCATCGTTTTTATGACTTGTCGAGTTTTAACAATGTCTTGTTTTAAAATCAACACTTCAAAATTTTTGCCTGCTCTTTTGGCCTCAGGCAACAACATTTCCACTGTTTCTTCAACGGAGTGAATAATAATAATATCGCCGTCCTCTATATATTCGGTACTTCGCTGAGTTAGGATTAACAAATCTTCCTTTAATTGGTTTGACAATTCGCCCAAGATTTTTTTCGCTTCTAATTTGATTTTATTTCCATCACCCGTAATTCCACTTTCCCTTAACTTCATTTGAAAGAGAGGAATTTGGTTATCCAGCGGAAACATTCGCGGGCGACTTTTTAAAATCACTTCCGTCGCTCCATCAATTTGGGTAACCAAATCATCTGGACTGCAATCCAATTGATCAATAGCTTCGCTCAAACAGCGGAGGGTAATTAAGCTGGCTTTAGATGAGGAAACGACCTCAACCAAATCTCGAAATAATCCATCCATGATCATTTGATCTTGATTGCTCATAGTGACATCCACAGGAAAAAAGTTAAATAAATTGATGCTAATGAAAGCGAAATAAAGGTCACCCATGCCCCGGTTTTCATAAAATCCATAAAACTGATATTGACACCATGTTTTTTAGCAATCCCAATTGAAACAATATTCGCCGAAGATCCAATCATGGTAATATTCCCACCGAAGCAGGCGCCAAAAGCAAGCGCCCACCATAAAATGTTGTTGGGGATTGGATTGGTTTCCAGCATCAAATGAATAATTGGAATCATTGTAATTGTGAAGGGAATATTATCTAAAAATCCGGAAATAATTCCTGAAACCCAAAGCACCATTAAGACCGCTATATAAGGATTGTCCCCCACTTTTACAAACACATGATGCGCAATCCATTCTATTACGCCAGTTTCTTCCAAAACACCAACTAAAATAAAAAGTCCTGCAAAAAACATGAGCGTGGACCACTCCACTTCTTCAAGCACATATTCGACATCTGCTTTAGATATAATAAACAGAAGCATCGCAACCGAAAGGGCCACCACTCCCGGCGCAAGTTTTGTAATGGTCTGCGTCATAAACAATGCAATGGCAAGAAAAAGACACATTAATCCTTTATGCATCATACTTCGATCTATGCGAATATTCATAAATTCAAAGCGGATTTTTTCCATCAAAAGCTGTACCGTAAGCAGTTTAGTTAGGTTGGTGTTAATGGGTTTGTATTCATCCCGATTGCTGATCCATAATGCAAAAAGAATAATGATAAATACAATCACAACAAGCGGTGCAAGATTGAACATAAACTGGTTAAACGTAAGGCCGACTTTGGACCCAATGATGATATTAGGTGGATCCCCAATTAAGGTGGCTGTTCCACCGATATTTGAAATGAGTGCTTGGCTTAAGACATATTTTTTAGGATCTAATCCCATACCTCGAGTCAGTTCAATGATAATGGGGATGATAATGAGAACGGTAGTCACATTATCTAAAAATGCCGACATTAAAGCGGTTACGATAGAGAACAAAACAAGAATGCGGGTTGGGCTACCCTGAGTAACTTCTGCAATTTTCACCGATACAATGGTAAAAAACCCGGAAAGTCTCAATATACTGACAATGATCATCATACCGGTGAGCAGCATGATGGTTTCCATATCTATCAGTTCAACTGCTTGGTGTTCACCAACAACATGAAGCAAAACCAACACCGACACACCAGACATCGCGGCAACAGCTTTATTTACCAACTCAAATGTAATTGCCGCGTAAACGACTAAGAAAACTACAATTGGGATTAAAACCAATTTGAATTCGACCAAAATATCCATAACTAGCCTGAAGTTTGAAGGATTTGGGTTACTTGGGGACTACCAGAACGGGACATTTTGCGTGATTCACAATGCCTTCATCAATAGAATCCATTAGATTTGATTTAAAGGTACTCATCCGCCTGTGGCCGAGCACAAGCAAATCAGCATCTTCTGTCATTTTGGTGAGGATTTTCGAAATTCTCTCATCGCTTATTATTTCGACAACCACTTTATCTGCCATCTCATTAAAGCCGCCAGCCCGAAATCTCTCCCGAATATCTTCTTCATCCAATTTGCGGCCCGGACTGTCCATCATCATGGACATTTCTCCGGCGTGAGGTTCATTCACATGAACTGCGATAAGGTTTGCATGATTCATTTCGGCGATTGTAACAGCTTGCCCGATTACATCCGCTTCGTCGCCTCGACCGCACAATGCTACTAGAATAGTATTATAACTCATGTTAGAATCCGTTAACGATTTAATTATTCGTGACGGCGATCGGATTGGAGCCTGCGCTCTGCACCCGACCTCCTGTCTTCCTCAACACCCAACTCATTAAATCTACGCTCGTTGGTACGGCGACGATCCGACGATAGTTGGCGTCGGTCTTCTGCCGATTCCTCTGATATGTCTTCCTGCATTTTATCCTGAGATTCCGCAGGTGCCACACCAGAGCGAGAGGCAAAACCGATTCCGATTAAAAGCAGTAAAAAAACAATGACAATAATGGCAATTGAATCCATAATTATTTCCTTAGTGTTATGGTTTGAATCATTTTACGATATTTCGCGATCGAAAATAAGACGAGATGAATCACTTTTGAACCTTTTTCTGAATTGGTTTCGCTCTATTCGTTTGTGGCATTCAAAGAGCACCAAAAGAAAAAGGGCAGTGAAATCACTGCCCTTTTATAAAAGAGAATTAACGGACCTGAATTAGTCTATTAGTTCAACCTTTTCTGCTTTCGGTCCTCTTTCACCGTCTTCGACTTCAAAAGAAACTTTATCGCCTTCGCGAATATAAATTCCTTCTGCCAGAGAACTGGAGTGGACAAAGTAATCTTTGCCGTCATCACCGGTGATAAAACCAAAGTTTTTCATTTGATTGAAAAACTTTACTTTTCCTTCTTGCATTGGTCTGTTCCTTATGCTGTTAAAATTACTTGATGGAATGTATCTCTTTTTTGATACATATCAATACGGAATATAAATGGATTCATGGCTGGATAGATCTAGACACAGGTTGTAAAACGAGGGCTTATGATACGTGGGCGATGAGGGATTTGAACCCCCGACTTCTGCCATGTGAAGGCAGCGCTCTAACCAACTGAGCTAATCGCCCAAACTATTTTCCTTTTTAATCAAAAAGACGTGGCGCAAATTTAGGCGTTCAATTGAGGCAGGACAAGACCCATGGCGCAAGAAAAAAAGATCAATCATTATGAGGTTGTAAATAATTATTTACTTATTAAGTGGGATGATGAATCCGAAGCGATGATTGAATTAACATCATTGCGAGACGCCTGTCCGTGCGCAAACTGTGCCGGTGAAAAGGATGTTTTCGGAACCGTGTACAAAGGTCCGGAAACAGAAAAATCAGACACAAGCTACCAACTTATCGGTATTGAGTCCGTTGGATACTACGGTCTTCGTCCGCTCTGGGGAGATAAACACAGTACAGGCATTTTTTCATCTGAAACGCTGGAAATTCTCACCACATGAATGAAACCATAACAACCATCCCCTTTTCTAGCCTTGTGTTGGTTTTCCTTCCGGTTGCAGTCGTTATAGGCCTTCTGCATACATGGTCTTTAGAATGGAAAAATGCCATTTATGCGATACTCAGAATGTTGATCCAATTACTGTTAATCGGCTATTTCCTATCTTACATTTTCGAATCTGAAGATGCTTCCATAACGGTGGGCGTTTTATCGGTGATGGTTTTTGCAGCTAGCTGGATCGCCCTTGGGTCCATCCAACATAAAAGAAGGGCGTTTTACCAATTTGCCCTTTTATCTATATTGGTTGGAGGCGGCTTAACATTGCTTTTGGTAACTCAATTCGTTTTACAATTGGATCCTTGGTTTATGCCCCGCTACATGATTCCTCTAGCCGGAATGATTTTCGCCAGCTCTATGAATGGCGTGAGCCTTGCTGCGGAACGGTTAGAATCAGAAATGACTAGGGATGTGAGCTATTTTAAAGCCCGGGGAATTGCCTTGAGAGCAGCATTGATTCCCATCACTAATTCTCTTTTTGCAGTAGGCTTGGTGTCTCTGCCGGGGATGATGACCGGCCAAATTTTATCAGGGATTTCTCCTCTCATTGCAGTTCGGTATCAAATTATGGTAATGTGCATGATCTTTAGTGCTGTTGGGTTTTCAACCGCCATGTTTTTAATGCTGATAAAACCACAATTATCTGAGTTAGCGTCAGAAGAATGATTATGTATATTTGAGTTACCACACCATCTTAGCGAATGTGTTAACACAGATGTTCGCAATTCGGTAATTTATTAATTTAGAACAAAAGTTGAAAGATTGGCTATTCGTAAAAAAATTATTTATATCAGACATGCTGATCTTGTTTTCTTGTAGTGTAATTTATTATATGTTAACTTTACTATAGAAATGAGATAATCTACTGCACTGGATATAGATAATGAATACTAGCGAATCACAAAATTCGAATATTCCCAACAATGACTCCCGGCCTTTATATACGATATCTATAGCCGCAAAACTTACCAATACAGCCATTTCTACTTTACGTATGTACGAAGATAGAGGGCTCATACTTCCCCATAAAACTAAAACAAAAAGACGACTCTACTCTGATGTAGACATCAACCGGATTCTTTGCATTCGAAAGCATCTAGATGAAGAAGGACTCAACATTGCCGGCATCAAAAGTTTGCTTGCCCTTGTTCCGTGTTGGATCATTAAGCCATGCAGTAAATCCAGTCGAAATTCTTGCGAAGCATATACCGTCTCAACAAAACCCTGTTGGAAAGCAAATCCAAAAGGAATGGATTGCGTGGATGTGGATTGCCGTGAATGTAAGGTGTATCAACTGGCGAATAAATGCACGGATATAAAGCATCTTTACAAAAATATTTTGGACGAAGGCCTCTACTAGATCATATGTCAAAACAATTTAACAGAAGAGATTTCATTAAAATATCAACTGCCGGTTTAGGCGGCCTAGCGATGGCAAATCCCATTTTTGATTGGGCAACTGGCGCGGTTTTAACCGAAGCCGATCTTCAGCAAACATTCAATAAAATCCCTACCTATTGCGAAGTATGTTTTTGGAAATGTGCAGGTTGGGCCCATTTAAACGAAAAGGGTGATATCTGGAAATTAACTGGCCATGATAATGATCCCCATTGTAATGGGCGGTTATGTCCACGTGGTACCGGTGGCGTTGGAATGTATTATGATGATGACAGGTTAAAGACACCTTTAATTCGTACAGGAAAAAGAGGCAGTCAAACATTTCGTGAAGCCACATGGGATGAGGCATTTGATTATATTGCGGAAAAAATGCAAAAAATTTCAGAAAAATATGGCCCGGAATGTATAGCCCTATTTTCTCACGGTTCAGGGGGTAAACACTTTGGGCGCATGCTAAAAGCATTTGGCTCTCCCAATATAACGGCCCCATCTTATGCACAATGTAGGGGGCCTAGAGAAGTTGCATTTTTTGCAACCTATGGCGAAGGAATTGGATCACCAGAACGAGTAGATATTCGCGATACGGATTGCTTGGTATTGATTGGATCTCATATTGGTGAAAATATGCATAATGGGCAAGTTCAAGAAATGTCTGATGCCATAGATAAAGACGCAACCATTATAACTGTGGACCCCCGTTTTTCCACTGCCGCTAGTAAATCAGATTATTGGCTACCCATAAAACCGGCGACCGATATGGCTCTTCTTCTTGCATGGATACATGTGATTATTAAAGAAGAATGGTATGATAAGAAATATGTGGAAAAATATACATTTGGCTTTGAAGAGCTAAAATCGCATGTAAAAGATTTTACACCAGAGTGGGCCTATGGTATTACCACAATTAAACCAAATGTCATTCGTAAAACTGCCAAAGAAATGGCCAATGCCTCACCATCTGTAATTGTTCATCCAGGACGACATGTCACCTGGTATGGTGACGATACTCAGCGTTTGCGCGCTGTTTCAATCCTAAATGCTTTATTGGGCAGCTGGGGGCGACGTGGAGGCTTTTATAACCCGGAAAAATATAAAGTTGCCAAATTGAAGCTACCAAAATATCCAAAACCAACTAAAACATGGCGGGATGCATTTCCGGGACAGTATAAATTAGCAGGCCTTGCATTGGCATCGGGGATTTGTGATGCCACGATACCTACTGTTGAGAGAGATTGTTCATTCAAGGGTTGGTTTGTTAATGGTACAAATCTTATTTCCACCTTACCTGATCAGAAGAATACTTTAAAAGCTATTCAAAATTTAGACCTAATGGTTGCCATTGATACGATGCCCATGGAAATAACAGGATGGGCAGATGTAGTTTTACCGGAATGTACCTATTTGGAACGATATGATAATTTGAGAGTGAGTAGCCATCGTGAACCAACAGTGGCATTGAGAGCCCCTGCTGCTGAGCCAAAGTATAATTCAAAACCGGCATGGTGGATGGCAAAAGAGTTGGCCGGTCGCCTTGGTTTGGATGAATACTTTCCATTTGAAACAATAGAAGAAGAATTAGATTGGCAGTTAAAACAAATTGGTTCTTCGTTAAAGGAAATGAAAAAGATTGGTCTCAAGAAATATGCTCGTGAATTTGATGATCTTTATCCCTTAGAAAACCTTGAAGAATATGAATTCAATACCAATACGGGTAAAATTGAATTGTATTCAACATCAATGGAAGACGAAGGATATGATCCTTTACCAAAATATACGGCTCACGAAGAACCACCCGATGGATTTTATAGATTGATTTACGGTCGGGCGCCCATGCACACGTTTAGCCGAACAGCTAACAATCCAAACTTAACCAATCTAATGGATGAAAATTCTGTATGGATTAATCCGAAAGTTGCTAAAGAGTGGGGATTAAAAAACGATCAGAAAATTTGGTTAGAAAATCAGGATGGTGTTATTTCTTCATTCCCCATCAAGGTTCGAGTTACAGAGCGAATTCGATGGGATTCAATTTATATGGTTCATGGGTTTGGTCATACGAATAAAAATCTTTCCCGAGCTCATGGCAAAGGTGCAAGCGATGCAGAATTAATCACAAAGGTACACATTGATCCTGAAATGGGTGGTACTGGTATGCGGGGGAACTTTGTGACATTTCATACTGAAATGCCAGTTCAAGGTGGTGTCTAATGCGTTATGCCATGGCCATCGATACGAAAAAATGTGTTGGGTGTAGCGATTGTGTTGTAGCATGCCAAATTGAAAATAATGTGCCAGATGGTTTTTGTCGAGATTGGGTCGTGGAAGCGACTTCTGGAACATATCCTGATTTATCGATGGAGATGCGGAGTGAACGATGTAACCATTGTACCAATGCGCCTTGTGTACGTTGCTGTCCAACGGAAGCAAGCCATATAGTTGAAGGTGGGATAGTTCTTGTCGATCCTGACCAGTGTATTGGATGTAAGGCGTGCATTGCCTCTTGCCCATATGATGCAAGATATATTCACCCAGAAGGGCATGTGGATAAATGCACCTTTTGTATTCATAAAGTTGAAAAAGGAGAAGATCCTGCTTGCGTTGAGGTCTGCCCTACAAAATGTATGTATTTTGGAGATACTGATGACCCCAATAGTGATATTTCAAAATTATTGAAAAAACGAAAATGGAAAACACTTATTCCAGAAGCCGGGACTGAACCAAACATATACTATTTGATATAATATTATGATAGAAGAAATAATTGTAAGCGGTAGAATGAATCCGGAGATTGATCCAGTGTTGCATGTTTGGCATTGGGAAATTCCGCTCTATCTTTTTATTGGGGGGTTAGTGGCTGGGATTTTATTTTTTTCCGCTCTTTATGCCATTCGAGGAAAATCAAAAGAATTTCCAATTGCTGTTATGATTGCGCCGATGATTACACCCATTTTGCTTGGTGTTGGGTTATTTGCACTTTTTCTTGATTTAAGCCATAAGCTTTATTTTTGGCAATTATATACAAATATTCGTTGGGAGTCGCCTATGAGTTGGGGCGCGTGGACATTGCTCGTTATAACGCCACTATCTGTGATTTGGTCAGCCAGTTGGGTCGAAGAGGCTTTCCCTAATTGGGATTGGAAATACCAATGGTTACAAATAATAATAGATAAATTTATATCATTTCGAAATATTATTGCCTGGATAATGATGGTATTGGCAATTGTATTGGGGCTTTACACGGGTATATTATTATCGGCATTCAACGCGAGGCCATTTTGGAATTCAGCCATAATGGGCCCCCTTTTCCTTACATCTGGATTATCAGCAGGAACGGCTTTCATTATTCTTTTTTCAAAATCAAAAGAACGACATTTGTTTACAAGAATAGATCTTATGTTAATTGGAGTAGAGTTGTTTTTAATTACTCATTTATTTATGGGATTATTAGCGGGCACGCAGGTGCATATTGAAGCAGCAAAACTCTTTTTAGGTGGGGAATATACAGTTCGTTTTTGGGTTTTTGTTGTTGGTTTTGGATTGATTGTACCTGTAATCCTTGAAGTTATAGAATTAAAGAAAAAGACAGTACCTGCCTATATACCGGCACTATTGATATTATTTGGAAGCATTATGCTTCGGTTTATTGTAGTCGAAGCGGGTCAAGCAAGTCGCTGGCTCTATTAAGGAGAAAAGTATGAAAACAAAATATATGAATCCCTACCTTGCAGGTGTCCTATTGGGGCTGGTCCTCCTATCTGCATTTTATTTTTCAGGGCGAGGCTTGGGTGCCAGTGGTGCTGTAAAAAGCGTTGTGGTTACAGCAGTAGAAATGGTTGCCTCTGATCATGCATCCAATTCTGAATATTATAGTAAATATACGGGCGAAGGAAAGAATCCACTAAATTCTTGGTTGGTATATGAAATATTGGGTGTGATTGTAGGGGGATTCCTATCAGGCGCTTTGGCGGGTAGATTGAAATTGAAAGTAGAGCATAGTCCTAAAATTACATCAAATAAGCGCCTTATGTTGGCCGGCATTGGCGGTATTCTTTTTGGATTCGGTAGTCAATTGGGTCGCGGCTGCACAAGCGGTTCCGCTCTTACTGGGATGGCTGTTCTGTCTTTGGCGGGGTTTGTAACGATGATGGCTATTTTTGGCACTGCTTTCGCATTGGCATACTTTTTTAGAAAAAATTGGATTTAGGAGATTAATTATGGGACCTTTAATACCCCAAGAAGTTATTGGTGAGGGATGGAATTTTTTTATAGCCTTTGCTGTAGGAATTGGATTTGGGTTTATATTAGAACAAGCAGGGTTCTCCTCAAGCCGAAAACTTGCAGGTGTTTTTTACGGATATGATGCTGTTGTTTTAAAAGTATTTTTTACCGCTGCAGTTACAGGCATGCTTGGGTTGCTCTATTTTAGCTTGTTTGACTGGATTGATTTGAACTTGGTATGGGTCAACCCCACATACTTATGGTCAGCGATAGTTGGCGGCATTATTATGGGCGCTGGATTTATCATAGGTGGATTCTGCCCGGGAACAAGTGTATGTGCAGCAGCCATTGGTAAAATTGATGCCATGGTGTTTGTCGGTGGTATTTTTATAGGAATTTTCGTTTTTGGCGAATTTTATCCCATGATCAAATCACTCTATATGGCGGAATACCTTGGTCAGATAAAACTATCTAAAATTTTGGGTATTTCTCAAGGATTCCTGACTTTTTTCGTAATTATTGCGGCTTTAATTATGTTTTGGATTGCTGAAATTGCTGAGAAAAAATTTCCAAGAGAGGAGTATTAACCATGACACCTCGAAATAAACTTACGGCCGTGCTATTAGGATTTGGACTTATCATTGCATTTGTGCCGGAAAATACCACAAAACCATTTCGACTTACAGCTTCAGAAATGTTGAATGAGGTACAATATGGGTCTGAACTTATTCATCCGGATGAGCTTGCAGAATGGTTAATCAACAATGATCCATCCATTCAACTTATCGATATACGATCTAGAGATGAATTTCAAAATTTTCATTTAGATGGTGCGATTAATATTCCGCTAAATCAATTATTGGATGATGAATGGGTTGATTTTTTAGATCAGGATATTAAAATGAACATTCTTTATTCTAATGGTACAACACGGGCCCACGAAGCTTGGATGATATCTCGACAACTTGGCTATGAAAACAATACGGTATTAATGGGCGGATTGAATTATTGGACAGAAACAATTTTAAATCCCAATAAACCGAAGTCCACATCGCCGGATGATGAAATTGCAAAATATGAATTCAGAAAAGGGGCCAGTCAGTATTTTGGGAGTGGAGGAATATCTAAAACAACTTCAACAAAAACAAAAATAACCAAGCCAAAAATTAAACAAAGAAAGAAAAAGAAAGCGCCAGAGGGAGGGTGTTGATATCTAGTTGGTTACCTCGTTTTTCCCTGCGCAGCAACGGCGGCGGCTTTTTCAGCAATAGCATCCTGATCCCCTAAATAATAATGATTGATGGGTTTCAAATCTTCAGCAAGCTCATATACCAACGGAACGCCGGTCGGGATATTTAAGTCAACAATTTCTTCATCCGAAATATTATCCAAGTATTTTACCAGAGCTCGAAGCGAATTCCCATGAGCCACAATTAATATTCGTTTCCCGGATTTAACATCGGGTGCAATCTGGTCGTGCCAGTAAGGCAAAAATCGTTCTACTGTATCTTTAAGGCACTCTGATGCCGGCAATTCTTCAGGCGCAAAATTTTTGTAAAGATCGGCAAACCGCGGATGGCGCTCATCATCAAAATCCAGTTTTGGAGGCGATGTGGTATAACTTCGGCGCCATATATGGACTTGCTCTTCGCCGTATTCTTCAGCGGTCTCAGCTTTGTTAAGTCCTTGGAGTGCGCCGTAATGCCGTTCATTCAGACGCCAATGATAATAAATTGGAATATCTTTCAGATTCATTGCGTCCAAACATAATTCCATCGTGCGGATTGCGCGCGTCAAAACAGATGTGTGAATCACATCAAATTTATATCCATCCTCTTTCAAGATTCGCCCGGAGGATTTTGCTTCGTCTTGCCCGCGCAGAGTTAGACCTACATCAGTCCAACCGGTAAAACGATTTTCCAGATTCCATTGGCTCTCGCCATGACGAAGTAGTACGAGCGTAGTCATTTTTGATCTCAAACTTGATGTAGAAGTTCGATTAGAATGACGGTATCCGAAAGTAGAAAAAGAAAAAATACTTGTATATATTTTTTTTATCCCGTAATATACTTACGAGTAACTTACGGGAATTAAAGATTAAATAATCAAATGACTTTATCATTCAAACAGCAAAAGTTTTTGAGCTTTGTTCAACGTTATACTGTTGAATACGGCCAAGCCCCTTCTTATGAAGAAATTATGAATGGCATGGGATTTGCATCTTTGGGGACGGTTCACTGGTATGTCAATGCCCTGACTCACAACGGCCATCTTGATCGTTCCAAAGGACCTAACGGCAAGCGGGCTTTAGCCCTCACTCATGAGGATCACGCCACACCGGCCCGCCTGCCATTGTTGGGTTTAATTGCTGCAGGGGAACCCATCGAAGCGCTGGAAAATGCAGAATCGATTTCTGTGCCAACGCCTTTTATTCACCCGGATAATTTTGTACTTCAGGTCAAAGGTGATTCTATGGTGGGAGATCACATTGAAGATGGCGATTATATTATTGTGCGGAAATCTGCGGAAGCAAATCCGGGGCAGATTGTTGTGGCCCTTATTAATGGTGAGGCCACGCTCAAGCGTTATCAACCCACCAATGGACATGTGGAACTTCATCCCCGTAATCCGAATTACCCTGTGATTATGGTTCATAAAACAGATCATTTCAAAATTAACGGCGTGCTTCTCTATTCCTTTCGGGAATATTAATGAAACATAAATATAGAACTGCGTCCGGATACTTTGGTTGAAAAATGTATACTTGGTGCGCTTCGTGTTTAAAGTATGCACCCCACTGTATTTCACCTTCGTCTAAAAGATTTTGAACTGCAGGCCGAGCGCCGGCTGGATGCATCTCTACGCACGCGCCCCATTGCCATTATTTCTTCTCATCATCAAAATAGTACGGTGGTATCTGTGTCTAAAGAAGCAAAAGATGAAGGTTTATGTCGAGGGATGAAGGTCTCTTTGGCCCGGAAAATGAGCCATGGTGCCCAGTTTTTGCCATACAACCCATCGCTTTATGGACGACTGAATCAATATGTCTATGCCACTGTTCAGCGATTTACCCCTATTGTAGAACCCGCTGGCTACGGCAAGTTCTATATGGATATGACTGGCATGGAACGCATCTATAAAAGTCATAAACAAGCGGGGTCAAACATATCAAAACTGGTTCAAGATCAGGTTGGGCTTAATCCTATTTTGGGTATCAGTCAGAACAAACTGGTGAGCCGTATTTCTACATCGGTTGTTCCCGATACAATTTATCGTATCATGGCAGGGAATGAGGCTCAATTTTTATCCCCCTTGGATACGCCGGTCATTCCCATTGTTCATGAGCCATCGATTTGGAAACTGATCAAGTTTTTGATTTTGAACCAAGTGAGACAAATTCAATCACTTGTGAATTCAGCAGCCAATGCCCGGAGATTGTTTGGACGGTATGCATTACCTCTTTTCCGAGAAGTCCACGGACAAGATTTATCCGTGGTGCGCCCCCCAGCTATGAAAGATCATATCGTGGAGCAGGTCGTTTTGGCAGAAGATACGAATGATACAAGTATATTATGGTCGGAGGTGAAACGGCTATCAGATCAGGTGGCATTTAAACTCAGGCAACGGTCCCAGATTGCAAAAAAAGTTCGGGTAGAAATCCATTATACAGATGGATTTAAATATGAAACTCATGGACAATATTTAAACAATAATGATGCAACAATTTTAACTGAATCATGGCAGTTGTTTGAAAAAGCAAACATTCGCCGAAATCGTATTCGATCCATTTTATTAGATTTGTCTGGTTTTGCTCAGGTCGCCAACCAGATGGAATTGTTTGAAAAAGATACAGAACAAGATCGTATTTCCTTTGCCATGGATATTCTCAGAAAGAAGTACAATAATACAAATATGGAAAGTCCTCAATGAACCATGTTTACGCATTTGAATGTCCATTCCCACTATTCCCGAATGTCCGGAACCGCTTCCCAACCGGCGCTACTCACTGCGGCACGCAACCAAGGGATGAACCACCTGGCATTAACAGAAACCAATGGCTTATGGGGATTCATTCGTTTTGTCCAACACGCTCGTGCCGCTGAGATAGAACCCCTTGCCGGCGTCAACCTGATCACCAATCAGGGCGAAGCTATTTTATTGGCAGAAAACCAGGGTGGCTATGAAAACATCTGCCGTGCCACTTCGGCTGTTCACGACAACCCATCTCAATCTATAGCGGATGTTTTAGAAAAACATTCCGATGGGTTATTTATATTATCTCATGACAAAATAACACTATCGTCCTTGAGCCAACACATCCCCAATAGCCACTTATTTGTAGAATTACGTCCGGGTATGGCAGAAAAACCCATGGGTGAATTATCTCAAAAACTTAAATTAGAAATGATCGCTACTGGCGATGTGTATTTTCTTAAAAAAGAAGATAGATCAACACACCGCATATTACGTGCCATCGATTTGAACACAACCTTATCCCAACTTCCGGAAGATGCTTGCAAGTCTGACAAGCACTGGTTTTGCTCAGAGAAAGATATGGTACGACGATTCCCCAACAGTTTGGAAGCCATCAATAACAGCGCCTATTTGGCGGAACGCTGCAAACGAGATTGGTCGTTTGTGAATACAATTTTCCCTTATTTATCCTTAAAAGATACCCGTCGGTCCAACCAAATATTGAAAGAAAAAGTAGCGGCAGGCGCACAAAAGCGTTATAAAAAAGTCACGACAGAAATTCAAAAACGAATTGACCATGAGTTGGCGTTGATTACAGCCAAGGGATTTGCCCCATATTTTTTGGTTGTAGAAGATATTGTGAAGCAAACGCACGCCACCATCGGGCGGGGTTCTGGCGCCGCATCCATTGTGAGTTATTGTTTATTAATCACTCAGGTGGACCCCATTAAATATAACCTTCAGTTTGAACGCTTTATCCACCCCGAACGAAGTAATATGCCGGATATTGATGTGGATTTTCCATGGGATGAACGAGACGATATTTTGGATTACGTATTTAAAAAATATGGAAACGAACGAACGGGAATGGTCTGTAGTCAGGTTTTTATGAAACCACGATCTGCGATTCGCGAAGTGGCAAAAGTCTATGGGCTATCCAATGAAGAAATTAATACAATTACCAAGCGGATTGGTTGGGTTGCATCCCGGAAGGATTTACTGAACTGGGTAAAAACCGACCCTCGATTTGAAAATATAGAACTGGACGAAACATTAGAATTAATCCTGAAGGAAAGTGAAAAAGCAGTGGGTGCTTTTCGCCATCCATCTGTCCATCCTGGTGGCGTGGTGATTGTTCCTGATGAAATCCGAAAATATGTACCGGTACTCACGGCACCCAAAGGTGTGCAAATTGTAGAGTGGGAAAAAGATCAGGTGGAAGATTCGGGGCTTCTAAAAATTGATATTCTGGGCAACCGCAGCCTGGCGGTGGTACGGGATACGATTAAACAAATCAATTTGAATTATGGTGAAGCGGCAACAAAAAACCGACATTTAGATTATCATAAAATCCAACCGATTGACGATGAAAAAACAGCTGAACTGATGAAGAGTGGAAAAACCATGGGTGTGTTCTATATCGAAAGTCCCGCTACGCGGCAGCTCTTAGCCAAAGCCGGTGTAGTGGATTTCGAACATGTGGTGATTTATTCATCCATTATTCGACCGGCGGCGAACCGTTTTACCCATATAATGCTGGAGAGAATCCACGGAAAACCATGGAAAATTAAACACCCAGATTTAGGTTTTTTAAAAGAAAGTTATGGCATTATGGTATATGAAGAACAAGTATCCATGGCGGCCCAGGTTATGGCGGGGATGGGGTATGCGGAGGCAGAATCTTTGCGTAAAACCATGAGCCGAGATGCAATGCAGCACTTGATTAAAAATTGGGAAAAGAAGTTTTTTCAAGGTGCAAAAAAACGCGGTTATGAAGATGGCGTTATTAAGGATATTTGGAGTATGATTCGTTCTTTTGTGGGTTATTCATTTTGCAAACCCCATTCTGCATCTTTTGCCATGCTTTCTTTTACGTGTGCATATCTCAAAGCCCATTTTCCAGCAGAGTTTTTGGCGGCGGTTATTTCAAATCAAGGCGGTTTTTATTCGCCGTTTGCATATCTCAGTGAGGCACGTCGGTTTGGAATTCAAATCTTGTCCCCGGATGTAAACAGAAGTTGGATGGAATATCGAGGTCGAAAAAATAAAATTCGTATGGGATTTATGAGTATTCGCAATCTGCAGGAAAAAACAATCAAAGAAATATTAGATGAACGAAAAGCTGGCTATTTTTCTTCTCTGGATGATTTTTTCATGCGCATTGACCCCAATCTATCGGATGTTATGGCTCTGACAAATGCGGGTTGTTTTTCTGCATTAGCACCGGAATTATCTCATCAAGAAATTGCTTACCGTGCCGTATGGTATTGTTTGGGAGAAAACAATACAGGCGCCACCCTGAGTATGGCAAATGGTGATATTACTTCAAACACCGCACTCTGTCAATTTCAGTATAATAGGCTAAGCAAAGCAGATCGCCGTCAATTAGAAATCGAATCATTTGGCTTTCCGATTTCAGAACACCCATTAGAACCTTATTTGGAAATGATTAATCATCGTGTGCGTAAAGCAAGGGACTTATCAAATTATATTGGTCGAACGATTCACTTGGCCGGGGTATATATCACGAGAAAAGAAACAGCGACAGTAAAGAATAGAGACGCCATGGAATTTTTAACATTAGAAGATGAAACAGATATTTATGAGTGTGTTCTTTTTCCGGAAGCTTTTCAGAAATATGGTGACTTACTATTATGGGAGAATCTATTTATTCTTAGAGGCAAGGTTGAAGAGTCATTTGGTGTCATTTCAGTTACTATCGAAAAGTTAGGAAGCTTAAGCACTATGATAAAGAAGATGAAAACGGCGTAAATTCTCTACCAGAAAAACGTAGAGTGATTAATATGAATAGAAAAACAAACCATCGTTATTAATTCAATATTTTCTTACGCATTAAGAGTTTCTTTTCCTTGATTCATTGCGCCTTACGTTAAAAATTAAACAACATTATGTGCGGACGAAAAACATTAACTCGGGACATGCAATCCATCATCGAGGAACTTGCAATAGAAGAATGGATGGATCCTGAAAGATATTCCCCAAGCTACAACATCGCCCCAACTCAAATGACCCCAATTCTTGGATTTCCCGGGAGAAGGGTGGTCAAAATGATGCAATGGGGACTGATCCCATCATGGTCAAAAAAAAGGTCAATCGGGCCAAAACTGATTAATGCCAGAGCGGAAACAATCCTAGAAAAACCATCTTTTCGGGATCTTGTTTCCCGGAATCGCTGCGTGGTCATCGCCGATGGATATTATGAATGGCGTCGCGAAGGGGAAACAAAAACGCCATATTACATTCATCATCCGCGGCGAAAATTGCTTCCTATGGCAGGGTTGTTTGATACCTGGAAATCACTGGAAGGAAATAAAACTTTATCCTATACCGTTATTACGACTGAACCGCAAGACAAAATTTCTTTTATTCATAATCGAATGCCGGTGATCTTGAAATCATATGATATTGACCGCTGGATTCAACAAAAAAATCACCCAGCAAGGGAGGCAAAAGATTTACTAAAACCTTACTCTGAAAAACTGGCATTCCATCCTGTCTCTACTTTTGTAAATTCGCCAAAAAATAATTCTGAGCTGTGTATTCAGTCAATCGAAGGTTTATTTTAAGTAAAAAACATTTCAAATACAGAATGCTAATAATTCTTTTCAAACTCATTGAAATACTGGCTGGCTGTTTCTAATTTTTGTTAGTATATAATGGATATTTACCTGAAGTAAATAAAATGTCTATCATTTCAAACCCAAGGAGCACAATCATGAGTAAACTCACACAAATGAATACATTTCTCTTCACCTTTCTATTGCCTTTGGCACTATACGCACAGGGATCAATTTCGGGAACAGTCACAGACGCATCTACTGGTAATGGACTTGCAGGCGCAAACGTCGTCGTTGATGGAACAAACATGGGTGCAGCAGCAAATGCAAGCGGTACCTACAGCATAGATAATGTACCTGCCGGCACATACATAGTCACAGCATCTGTAATAGGTTATGAAAGTAGCAGTGAACCGGTAACAGTTTCTGACGATGCAATAACTGCAGATTTTTCTTTGGCTTCTACCGTGATTTCATTATCGGCGCTCGAAGTATTAGCGTCAAGAGCTGGTGAAAACTCTCCCGTCGCATATTCAAATATCAGCAAAGAAGATTTACAATTACGGCTTGGGTCTAGAGATATTCCTTTGATATTAAATACGGTCCCAAGTGTTTATTCTACAGGACAGGGTGGTGGTGCCGGTGATGCTCGTATAAATGTTCGCGGTTTTAACCAACGAAATGTTGCCATTATGATTAACGGTGTTCCCGTAAACGATATGGAAAATGGATGGGTTTACTGGTCTAATTGGGACGGCGTATCGGATGCAACAAGTTCCATTCAAATGCAAAAGGGTTTAAGTGCTGTAAATTTGGCAACCCCCTCAATTGGAGGATCAATGAATGTCATCACGGATCCCACAGCTCAGGAACGCAGAGGATTGTTTAAACAAGAAGTAGGAAATGATGGATTTTTAAAAACAACGGGGTCATTTCATTCCGGGCTCATCATGAATGACAAGCTAGCCGTAAGCGGAACCGTTGTTAGAAAAACGGGCACAGGTTATGTACAAGGCACATGGACAGATGCTTGGGCTTATTATATTGGGGCAAGTTTTAATGCATCAAAAAATCATCGCTTCGAATTGTATGCTTTGGGTGCTCCTCAGAGACACGGCCAAAGCCTATACAAACAAAATATCGCTGTCTATGATTCTAATTACGCCTTATCTCTAGCAACGTATGATGAGAATGCTTTAGCCTCAAATGGCGGTGAGTTCATAGAAACTGGAAGATCTTTTAACCAAAATGTTGCAAATATTTCAGCTTCATCTCAGGCAATTCTGGACGCAGCAACAGGACAGCAACATTGGCAAATGTACGGAAAACCAAATGAAAATGGTGTAGCCCGTCATGAATCCAGCAATCTTTCTGAACGTGAGAATTTCTTTCATAAACCCCAGGTCAGTCTAAACCACTATTGGACATTGAACGAAAAAATGCATCTTTCCAGTATTTTGTATTGGTCTGGCGGAATGGGTGGCGGAACCGGTACATATGGAACAATCGTTACTACTGATGCTAATGGGAAAAATGATTTAGGTACCGCAGAATCAAATTGGTACAAATACTATTATGGACCTTCACCATGGGTAAGAGACTGGGACGCTACCATTGCTGCTAATGCATCCGATGGTGATACTGTCTACGCCTATAAAAAAACATTTGCTCGTGCAGGAAAAGAATCTATTGGTATTTTGCGTAATAGCAATAACCGTCAATCAACCATCGGTGCTATTTCAAAACTTAACTTCGATGTTAATGAAAATCTGAAAACACAAGTGGGAATTGACTGGCGTTCCGCAATGATCTATCATGTGAAAACTATCCGGGATTTACTTGGTGGAGAATATTTTATCAATGAAGATAGTGACTATGATGGTACTGACCAGCAAAAAGGCCTAGGTGATCCGATTGATTACAACTTTACCAATACAGTTGATTGGTTAGGTTTATTCGCACAAGCAGAGTGGAATTCTGGACCACTTTCTGCTTATGGTATGTTTGGATCTACGACGGTGAAATACACTCATTTAAACCACTTTAAAAAAGCATCACTTTATAACGTTGACACCTTATCCACATATGTTGGATCTTATATACAAGCTAAAGACCTAGATGAACCTTCAACATGGTGGGGAGCAAATCGAATTGGTGTCAGCGGTGGCGGGCAGCTTTACATTGAAGCAACCCCAATCACAACCTTTCAGGTAAAAGGTGGATTAATGATGGACCTCGGCTCTGGAGTGGATGTTTGGGCCAACTTTGGCTTAGTAGATAAAGCGCCAATTTTTGATCAGGTTATTCAAGACTGGGATTCAAAATATGCCGAAGATCCAACCAATGAAAAATTTACTTCATACGAGGTTGGTATTAACTCCACACAAGGCAATATGGCTGTAAGTATCAACGCATACAACACGCTTTGGCAAGATAGAATTGCGACTAAATATGTCCAAAACCTTGAAGGTGACGATAATATCATTTACTTGACTGGAATCAATCAAAAACATACAGGCGTTGAGGCCCAAATTGCTTACCAGTTTTCACCATCCATACGTCTTGATCTCGGAGCGGGGATTGGAGATTGGTCTTATCTTGATGATGCTTCGGGAACCTATCGTAGTGATTCTTCTGGTACTGAAAAATCCTATTCATATGCTTTGGAAGGTTTGAAAGTTGGAGATATGCCTCAATCTAATATGATTGCTGGGCTTACAATTTCCCCGATAGAAGGTGCTTCAATTCAGTTATTGTACCGACATTACATGAACCATTATGCTGATTGGGACCCAACAAGCCGTGAATACACGCCCGGTGATGCTTTCTTCGATAGAAAGCAATCGTGGAAATCGCCTGATTTTGGTATTTTAGATATTCACGCTTATTACAATTTGCCTATCAAACTAGGGCCAACAAAACCCAAGTTATTTTTACATGTGTTCAATGCTCTTGATGAAAAATATATTCAAGATGCTGCAGACAACAGTGAATATAATTCGTATGACCAAGATCACGATGCTGATGACGCCGAAGTATTTTTTGGATTACCCATGTCCATCAATGCAGGTGTTTCAATCGCTTTCTAGTTAAGGAATATTAGGACTTCTTAATAATAAAAAACCCCGCATTTGCGGGGTTTTTTATTTCTCTTCATTTCATAATAATCAATAAGGGACAATTTTCCGTTCCACCATTTTACCCTTCTCATTGATAGTGCTAATCACTTTTTCCTTTAAAGCATCTCGGTATTCATGGATAAAAGATTGAATTAGATTATCCTTTCTATCAAAATATTCAACTTTGGTAAGACGACGTTTTTTATCAAAGATCATTTCATGGTGTCCAACTTTTGATTTATCATCCTTAAAATATTCAGATTTAATCGTCTTTCCTGAGAACTCCTGATTGCGTGATGCGCCAAAAGTAATTGTATAATAATACACTCGTTGGCCTAAACGATCTTGAACATGCACTTGTTTTGGTCGACCATCTTTTCTTGTTTTATATAACGCATTCCATCCTCGCCGAACTTCGCTAACCGCATCGGCAAACAATAAATTATCTAGAGCAAGTATGGTCCCGTTTGAATGAAATTCAATCGAATAGTCATTGGATTCGGGTTGTAAATGATACGTCCACTTTCTACGGCCGGATGGGTGAATTTCAGTTACCGAAACAACCTTACCGTCCCGGTTTAACAAAGCTTCAAAATATTTCTTCCCTCTCGCTTCTTTACGTGTAAGGCCTTCTGCAAGTTCTGTCCTTCTGGGATTCCAGGTTTTATAATATAGTTTCAAGTTTTTGGATTTTACAGATTTCCTCCGGCCGGGTTTATCCCATGGCGCGGGTATATATTCAATATTCAGCAATTTCCCATTTCCGTCATAAACTGCCTTAAAATGAGGATTTTTCCGAACGTCTTTAGCATCTATTTCATTTCTAAGAATAGCAGATCGAAGTAGGCTTGTTTTGAAATATTTTATAGTTGTCGTATCTGCTTGCCCAGATAACGCGTTTAATCCAACCCAAAGAATAATTGCAGACCGCATGTTTTATGAAAGCGCCCATCCAACAAGGCTGACAAAAAGAAGCATCACAGAAAATCCAATAGTTTTCGCGCTCTTCATTTTTTTATCATAAACATCAACTTCGGCTTCAATGCGGTTATAAGTTAGAGCTACATTTTCGATTTTGCCTTCTTCAACATAAATATCCTGAAAACCCATTTTTACAATGTCTCTAATTCTTCTGCTTTTTGATATTGTACGTATAGATTCATTTTTCATATTTGGGAAAATGCTCACTCTATGCCAACCCGGAGTAACGTTAATGGGGTTTTCAAGGGGGGATTTTCCAATGAAATGATCATCAAGGTAAATAGGCACATTTGGTGAATCACAACCAATGGAAATAGCGGTACGTTTGGGTGCATTCTTCCATTGTATTTCCTGGGAAAAGCTGTATTCATGACTCAAAATTAACGCAAGAAATATCAGCGTGGCATTTTTCATACTAAATCATCCAATTCCTTCTGTAACCGTGCAATTTTGTTCAAGTATTCAGATCCATCTCCCCCAGAAGATTCAACATCCCTTAATGCTATTCTGGAAGATTTAATTTGCTCTTTCAATTTTTGTCTTTTTAACGTACGAATACATTCTTTTAGAGCTTGGTCAGAATCCATAAGATCCATGTCTTCCATGAAGAGGGCCGATATTTTTTCCCTTTCATTTTTTTCATCAAGTTGATCTAATAATTCAGGAATATCAACCTCGCCTTTTTGGGCTATAATAAAATCAGCGAGTTTTTTTAAAAGAGGATTTGTAAAGATATTAATGTCAAATAGTGTTGTAAAATTTTCGATAAACTTGCTATCCTGTGTGGCGATAATTTTAACTATTTCTGCTTGGGCTTTTGTTTCCACGGTAGTAAATAAATCTGGTTCATCCAATTTTTCCTGCGACATATTTGGAGCACGTTTCCTTTTTATTTGGCTTTTAAACATTCGAATGATTTCTATATCATCTAATTTGGCAGAGGATGCAAGTGATTTCAAAAAATCATCTCTAACCACGGGATCTTTAATCCCGGAAATTTCCCTAAGAATATCCTTAATCAATTCAGATCTCTCTGCTGCGGACATAGTGTCCATAGAAACTGAATTGAGGTGAAATTTTAACAATGAGCTCGCGTGTTTAATGGCAGACTCTATAGGCTTTGCGCCTTCAGCCTGTATCCAGTCGTCGGGATCAATTCCGTCCGGAATCTCTACCATGGCGGGTTCTACCGATCCTCGTAATAAAATATAACCAGCTCTAATTGCTGCGCGAATTCCGGCTTCATCACCGTCATATAAAACCGATACCTTCTTCGTGAATTTTCCGAGCTGATTTACATGATTTTGCGTTAAAGCGGTTCCAGAAACTGCTACAACATTTTTTATTCCAGACTGATATATCTGAAGTAAATCTGTGTATCCCTCCACCAAAATAGCATTTCGCTCTTCGCGGATATCTGATTTGGTTGTATCCATTCCATAGAGAATATCGCTTTTCTTGTAAAGCGGCGTTTCGGGGGAATTCAGATATTTTGCAGGATCATCAATAGAGAATATTCGTCCGCCGAATGCAATTATTTTCCCTGACGGCTTTGCGATTGGAAACATTATCCGTGAACGGAAGCGATCAAAAAATCCGGATTGTCCTCTATTAAATAATCCGCTCTTTTCTAGAATTTCTTCGGAATAAACTCCTCGGCATGTATTGAGGAGCACATCGCCGGATTCCGGAGCGAATCCGACCCGAAACAATTTCAGTGTTTCAACCGTAAGTCCTCTTTCATTCAGATAAGACAGCGCCGCCGATCCCCGTTCCGATAAAAGAACACCGTGGTATAAGTCTGCTGCTTTTTCGTGGATTTCATACAGACCACTGAAAAATTCGCTGGAGCCGGCGCCTTCTTCAAAATTGACTTGTACTCCATACTTTTCTCCAAGCGATTTTACGGATTCCACAAAACTCAGCTTTTCGTGTTCCATAATAAAATTGATCGAGTTCCCGCCAGCGCCGCACCCAAAACAGTGATAAATACCTTTGTCAGGAGCAACACTGAAAGAGGGTGTTTTTTCTTGATGAAAAGGACAAAGACCAAAATAATTTCGACCTCTACGTTTTAAATCAACATATTGGTTTACAACATCCAAAATATCAGCAGAGTCTCGAACTTGGTCAATTACATCTGGTGGTATTCGCGCCATTTATGGTTTACTTTGGTTTTCAGTGGATTCTTCTACCAGAGATTGGATAAACAATTTTCCCATTTCCACCGGGTCTTCCCAATGAAATATCCGGATAGTTTTAATTCGCGTATTTTGCATTACCCCGGCAAATCTTGATTCAGACATAATTAATTCAGACCATTTCGAATCAGAAAATATTTCTGTCATCCACAACAATGCTGTTAGGACAACTCCGCCTTTAATTAATCCAAATGCAAATCCCATCGTTCTATTTAGCCATTTTGTACCTTTTGACATCAGCAATAAATGGATCATTCTTGTCACAATTCGAACAACCAATAATGTGCTAACAAAAACTAGCGCAAAACTTAAAACCAATATCACTCCACCATCTAATGATAACCAAGTTAGAAATAGCGCAGAAATTTTTACATAATATTTAAAACCGAATATCATTGCTAAAACCAAGCCCAATAAACGACCAAGCTCTTCAATTAATCCGCGTTTATATCCGATTAATCCGAGCCCAATCATAAAAAATACAGCCAATGCATCCAAATACCATTCCATTGTTCAGTCGAGTAATTCCCGTAAAATAGTTTGGGCTTGCTTCCCATCAATTTGGTTCGCACCTCTTTTCATTACTACCGGCATTACTTTTCCAACATCGCTCATGGATTCTGCGCCTGTTTCTTTAATAACGTCTTCAACAATAGTTCGAATTGTCATCTCATCCATCATTTTCGGAAGGTAGGTATTGATTAAATCAGCTTCTATTTGTTCGGCATCGGCAAGTTCATCTCGCCCTGCCGATCGATATTGTTCCACCGATTCTTTCCTTTGCTTTTCAAGTGTTCGGAGTACCTTCAATATCTCTTCTTTGTTTAGATCTTCTCTTTTTTCAATTTGTCTATCCTTCAATTTTGATATAACAATTCGAAGTGCCGATGCTTTTTCTTTTTCGCCAGATTTCATGGCAGCATACATATCTGTTTTTAATTGATCAAATAAATCCATGTTTTTCTCCTTTATTGAGATGTTTCAATTTGCTTCATTGCAATAATAACGCAGTCTTTATCTGCATCAATTCCAATAAATCGTCGTCCTAAAATTTTTGCCATTTTCCCCGAAGTTCCCTTCCCCATAAATGGGTCTAAAATCCAATTTAATTTAAAAGAACTATTCTTTATTAATCGTTCATAAACCCCGGCCGGGTTTGAGCCAGAATTGTCCGATCCTAAATTTTCCGGCCAAAAATTTGTTTTGTTTTCTTCCCTAGATTTTTCATCCATGCAAAATTGGAAAGAATTAGATTTAGTTGCAAACCAGATATCACCAAGTTGGTTTTTGTAATTTTCAGAATCAGAACTCGCTTTTTGGTTCTTCCAAGTTAACCGCGTTTGAACTTTATATTGATTGCTCAATAACCCATGATACATTCCTGATAAGCGCCATCCGCATAAAAGATAAATTGATCCCGTGTTTTTTAAAACCCTGTAAGCCTCATTTAGCCAAGATGCATTCCAATCATAATATTCCTGAAGTGTCAGTCGTTTACCGGATGTTACAGCAGAACCGCTGGGTTTAGTTGGCGGTTCTGTGATAATGAGATCAATGGATTCGTTTGGTAATTTTTTCAATCCTGCAATTGCATCTCCGTGATATAATCCCTCGGATAACTCTCCTTCATCCAGCTTTATATCCTCAACAGATTGTACTGCTGCAAGGTATCGGTTTAAATCCTCAACGGTAAGACCCGCAACAGGTTCCAGCGAATGAGTAAAAAGTGGACTAAATGATTCTTTTTCGTAATCTGACATATGAAAATTTAGAACTTCATAGCGATAACAAAAAACGAATCCACATTCACTATTTGACATATATCCAGCCACATGTAAACTTCCAATAGTATGAATAAGGAAAAAGTGATATTTATCTGCACCGGAAATTCTTGTAGATCCCAAATGGCAGAAGGACTGCTTCGCGATAGTGCAGGTGATCGATTCGAAGTGTATAGCGCTGGAACCCATCCTTCCATCGTTCATCCCAATGCCATTTCTGTTATGGACGAAATTGGGATTGATATTTCCGGACATTCGTCAGACGGAATTAAACAATATCTTGATCTTGGAATGGATATTGTTATTACAGTCTGTGATAATGCCAATCAATCTTGCCCTACCTTTCCGGGAGGGGCGGAACACATACATTGGAGCATCCCAGACCCATTTTTAGGGTGGAAACTTGACCAAAGTCAATTGGTTGGATTTCGTGATTGCCGTGAATTATTAAAGATGAAACTTCATGACTTCATTTCAAGCGATAAATAAGAATTGAATTATAAAAAATATCTTCTTACCATTTATTTTTTAGTTTCATTTTCTTGTGCCCAAGTCATCATGACAGAAATAATGTACGACCTTGTAGGTACCGACTCTCCCAACGAATTCGTCGAGCTATTTAATCTTTCTCAAACGGATACTGCAGACTTAAGCGGATATAGTATTATGGATAAATCATCCGAAGATGCACTCGTTGATTCCGGATTTGGGATCAGCATTCCTCCGCAATCATATGCAATAATATTTGAAGGTGATTATTCTCTGACCAACGGAATTTATGCAGATTCAATCCCTAGCAACACGATCTTGATAAAAGTTGATGATTCGAGCATCGGAAACGGCTTGTCTACTGCGGATTCTCTTTACCTGATGGATAGTTCCGGTATTGTGATTGACTCACTCGGGTGGACAGACGTTGCGCCTGATGGATTTTCACTAGAAAAGGTGAGGCTGACATTTTCAAATGCACCGGAAAATTGGGATGTAAGCAAGGATTCGTTGGGAACGCCCGGAAAGGCGAACAGCGTCCTTCCATTCACCGTTGACGGCAAACTGCTTTCAGATTCCCTTACGCTTACGCCAAACATTGTTTCATCTTCAGAACTTATTTCACTCAAGGGAAAAGTTATCAATAATGGAACACAGACAATTTCCGGGGAAATAATTATATCTACCGATCGGGAGGATTTGGAAAATATTGATGTTTCCAATTTGGCAGAACTAGACACGGTTAGTTTTGAAACTGATCTCGGACCTTTCAGCTCCGGCAATCATTCAATTACCGCCCATTTTCAGGTGTCAAATGATGAAGATACCACGAACAACTTGGGAACGGTAAGCGCCGGTGTACGATACTCAGAAGGTACTTTGACTATCAATGAATTCATGCCAGCCCCATCTTCAGGAATGGCAGAATTTGTTGAGTTTATTTACCACGGAACCGATTCGCTTAATCTAGAAAACTGGCGGATTGCTGATGCTACAGAAAGTGGAAATTACATTTTCCCTGACCTTACTTTGAATTCTTCAGAATATTTTGTAGCAGCAGAAGATTCCTCAATTATATCATTCATCCCGGATTCCGTTTTATTCATCGTCCCGAACAGCGGTTTTCCAAATCTGAATAATACCACTCCGGATCAGGTTAGGATTTTTGATCCATTCGGCACATTGATTGATTCCATCCGTTACGATTCTGACTGGGGATATTCCTCAGGCGTATCGGCGGAAAAAATATTCCCGGACAGCTCCTCCGACAATAGCAGTAACTGGAAAACCACTGAACATATAAATGGAATGACGCCAGGATTCGTCAATTCTGTTACACCTAGAAACATTGACGGCGCACTTTTAGAGGATCAGATTAGTTATTCACCGTTGCCGCCAACTTCAACGGATTCAATCAACTTTTCTATACCAGTGCTAAACTCCGGGCTACAAAATATTTCCGGAACTGTTTCCATTACAAAAGATGATTCTCAAATCGGAGGAGGATCCTTTTCATCGCTGGCAAAATTTGATACTACTATTGTAACCGTTTCTATTGAGCCAATGAATTCAGGCAAGTCTGTTGTTACGATTGAACTAATCGTTAGCAATGATTTGGATTCAACAGATAATTTGATGGTTGACACTATAAATGTTAGCTATCCTTTTGGGACAATTCAGATAAATGAATTCATGGCTATGCCAAATAACAATCAAACCGAATTCGTTGAAATAGTCGCTTTTGATTCTATCTCGCTCTATGGTTGGGGTATTTCTGATAACACTCTTAATATTCAATTTCTTCCAGCGATCGAGATTATATCTGGTGAATATGTGGTGATTGCAGCAGATTCTAATATCGCTTCCTACGCTCCAACGGGTGCTACCGTTGTAGTTCCAACAACAGGATTTTCCACACTTAACAATTCCGGCGATGCAATTTTTATATTTGATGCCACCGGCACAGTCGTCGATTCGCTCATTTATTCTTCAGCTTGGGGAATTGAGTCCGAAATTTCATCGGAAAAAATTCGACCGGAATTTGAGTCTTCTGTTATTGATAATTGGGCGTTATCAACAGAAATCGGTGGCATGACCCCCGGATATGGAAACTCTGTAACTTTGTTTGATACAGATGGCGGATTGGTTCAGGATTCCAATTTTTTATATCCGGTATATCCGACCGCTAACGAAACATCAATCTTGTTCATTAAAATAATGAATGCGGGAGTGCAAGCAATTGGTGGGTCAGTTTCGGTCGAAGAAAATGACGAAGAAATTGGAAGTCAAAGTATTTCTTCCATTGCATTTCGCGATACTTCCCAAATTGAAGTCTCTATCCCTGAACTACAATCAGGGGAACACCCAATCGTCATCACCCTCAGTATTTCCGGGGATGAAAACTCTACCAACAACATCGGATTTGATACACTCTTAATTTCATATCCGTTTGAAACAGTTTTTATAAATGAATTTTTATCCCAACCTGAAACAACACAAACTGAATTTATAGAACTATTTAATGCAAATAATATCAGTTTGGAAGGATGGTCTATCAGCGACAATACAAATTCTAAAAAAACACTTTCTTTTTCAGGGGATAATGGTAAACGTGCCGAATATATCATTATCGCTGATAATGATAGTTTGCTGATGAATCTTTATCCTGTCGGCACGATTTCATCAGTTCCTGATGGATTTCCAGCATTGAATAATACGTCCGATGCTATCTTTCTTTATGATATGACCGGATTCATTATTGATTCACTTATTTATTCGGAGGACTGGCCCCTTTTTGAATCTAGGTCTACTGAAAAACTTCGTCCGGAGTTTTCATCTAATGATTCTTCCCGGTGGGCCATTGCGGTGAATGACACTGGGATGACCCCCGGAAAGCAAAACAGTGTATATTTTGAAGAATTGGCAAATGCAGGCAATATCATTTTTGAACCCAATCCGTTTTCTCCTAATGGCGACGGTCATGATGATATTTTGTATTTAAAATACAAGCTTCCGTTCGAGACAGCGGTAATCAAAATTGAGATATTTGATGTGGTTGGCCGTAGCATCGCTACTCCTTATTGGAATGTTTACTCTGCCCAAGAAAGTATTTTGAAATGGGATGGCACCAAAAATAATGGTCAAACTGCAAGAATTGGTATTTATATTGTAAAAACCACTGCGCGGGATGGATCATCCGGACAGCTTTGGGAAGATGTACAAACAGTCGTATTGGCAAAACCACTATAGAACATGTTATTCAAAAATCCACACTTCATTTTGATAAAACTTCCAATAATAGGGATGATTAGTTTCCTATTATTAATCGTTTTATCCATTTCACTTTACCCAGGAGGAACCATTAAACAACACCGAACCGAAGGATATACTTTTTCTGAAAATTATTTGAGCGATTTGGGTAAAACCATAACCCCATCCGAAGAAAATAATATGAAATCCATGGTTTTGTTTATATGTGCTTTGGCAAGTATCAGTCTTTCAATGATTGGATTTTTTTACGGAAGCTTTCGCTATTTTAAAGGGATATTTCCAACAGGTGATATTACCCTTGGAATAGGTACAGTGCTTTTTATTTTGAGTTTTATCTTTCTATTAGGCGTTGGGTTTACTCCGGCAAATATTACTTTAAACTTTCATATATTTTTTGCAGTGTGGTTTTTTCGACTAGTATTTTTTGCAGCCCTGTTTCATACTATAGCATTTTTTCGAATGGATTCTTCTACTATAAAACATGCAATTGGATTTGGATTAATCTCTCTTTCTACAAGTATTTATATTTTGTTTTCGGATTTCAATTTAGGTGGACTTTTTTATACAGATACATTTAAACCCGACGTTATTTCCCAGAAGTTTATTGTGATATATCTTATTCTTGGCACCGGAATGGTGGGGATTTTTAACAACCGTTTCATTAAACAGCATTCGGAATAATCCTTTTAGCGAAAAACCTGTTCAATAACGTAGGTAACAGACCAATTATGCCCGAGTCTTTTTCCACCTCGAAATGTGGCAGGAAGCTCATGAACTGTACTTCCCTTAATTTGAACAATCTGCGGATCAATTTCCAAATTCCGGAAAGCGCCATCAGCCGAATGAGAGGTTCTCCATTGAATATGTTTTATTCCATTTGCCAAAGTGAAAGTACTGTCAAAAAGTATCCCATTTTCGTAACCGCATTTTTCAGAAAACCTTATGTGATGTCCGAGCGGTGCGGCGATGGAATGGATTTCGGCAGACACGTCTAGAGAATAAGTCCCAGAAAAAGATGTCGTAACAGTTCCGCCGTAACTGTGGGAAAAAATAATAAGATACGGGCTGGATTCATTTTGTTTTAGCCATGCTGCAAGATCAGCGGACAACTTATCAGATATGACTTTCGGACAAAGGTTCCAGTCATACCGGTAAAACAATGTTTTCTTTCCGGTTTCAGCCATGGTTCGAAGTGCATCCACCCATTCATATCCTCTAGATCCATATCCATGTACGGCCACATAAACCGTGTCTAAGTCTGCGGATTCTCCAGCGATAATTTCAATGAAACCGTCATCGAATTTCATCAGTTTCTTCCCCGACTGTTTTACATTTTCACCGGTTGGGATATCCGACAAAGATATAGATTGTTGCGCCGAGAGCCATGCGCAGAAATAGAAAAGGGGCAGAATTCTGCCCCTTTTCATAAACCCAAATTTATTATTTTTATTAGATTCCAATTCCAACCCTAAGGTTGATACTACCAAATCCATCATTATCAGGGATTACATCCTTAGTCAAAGTATAGCGGTAGAACAAAAACGAATCTAACATAAATAATTTAAATTGAAGACCAGCTTGAACGTGAAACCCGCTAGCATCCACCAAGTTTTCTTCCAATTTATTTATCAAGTCTTTTTCAGTGAATCCTGTGGGTGATGACTCAATATCCCCATCCATAAATTCTTTCATTAAATCGACAGTCATTAGTGGTGTAACCTTATGCATATTGTAACCACCTCCATAATACAGCTTTGCTTTTGCAAGTAATGGAAGACTAAGACTCATTAGTTTTTTTCGGAACGATAGATATGTTGATATGCTGCCCCAGCCAAAAGTGAAAGGTCCGATAGTCCCTAAAGCATTCACAAAATTGAAGTCATATTCCTGACCCTTAATTAAAATATCTGCTTCTAAGTCAACAAAAGGAATTGCATCAATATAAAAATACCCTCCAATTGTGATAGGATTTGAAAATGCCGTTGTCGTAAGCGTAGCAGGTCCACTTGGAATTGAAAACGCCGGTATTGACGCGGTCGCCTGGCCTAACTGCAAACCCAATCCACCAATTGCCTGTGCCGTGCCCACAAACATAATTTGACTAAAAAGTACGATGAGTACTGTATTTCTTAATTTCATGGAATTATCCTTTTCGCTTTATTTTCTAACGTAAATTTAACGGAAAGTTTTGAGAGGAACACATAAAATGTTTTTCTAGGCCGGAACAAATGTTATCCCAATCTGTACCATCTGATATAAAACATATAGGAGTAACAATCATGATTAACTTGGTTTTAAGTGCCCTATTGCTAGCTTCATCTGCTTTTGCGGGCGAACATGACAAAAAAGTAATCGTAAAAAAGGTCATTGTTGGCGACCAGTCAGAAGATATTAATATTAATGTGGATGCCCAAGTGGAAGACGGTGTTTGCACAATTGTAATCACCAGAGACGGAGAGACATCTGAATTTTCCTTTGATATTGAAGATGAAAACGCAATTTCAGAAATTGAAGAAAAAATCGAAGCCATGGGAATAGACGTTCATGTAAAAGCATTGGCATTTGGTGAAGACAGTAAATTCATCATTGATGCCGGAAGTTCGGACGCTGCCTTTCTTGGTGTGCATATCCAGGATTTAACGGAACAATTACGAAAATATTTTAAAGTGGAAGACGAGTCTGGTGTTTTAGTATCGGAGGTTGTTGAAGACAGCCCTGCCGAAAAAGGAAAAGTTAAAGCTGGTGATATTATCATAAAGGTAGAAGATCAGCCCATTGATGGACCAAGGAGTCTTCAGAGAATTATCAGAAGCTATAAGCCTAAAGATAAAGTCAAATTAACTCTAAAGCGTAATGGAAGAAAAAAAACTATATCTATAACTTTGGGAGAGCAGGAAAATACCTTCAGCTGGAGACAAGCAATTCCTGGTGATGATCATAAAATGATGTTTTTTGACATGGAAAGAGATAACCATGATTTTGATGATCCTGTAAAAAAACATTTCAAAATAATGAAAAAGCATGAGGGTGGAAGAGGTGAACTACAAGAAGATCTGAAATCACTTCGCCAGGAGTTGGAAGCTTTAAAGAAAGAAATTGAAATGCTAAAAAACCAATAAACAAAAAACTCAAAGCATCTTTTTTAAAACAGGCCGGATAACCGGCCTGTTTTTTTATCCGTTGAATCCGGGGGGTACCTTTTCCTAAATTGCTTGAAGAAGCATCCTGAAATATGAAAATCATAACATCCCTTCTTACATTTTTTCTTATTGTGACAATCATGATTGCACAAGACTACACGTGGCCGACAGATGCTGGAACTATGTATTCGTCTAATTTTGGTGAATATCGTGATAACCACTTTCACATGGGAATTGACATTAAAACCAGCGAACAAGAAGGTGCCTCAGTTATTGCGATTAGCGATGGCTATGTTTCTCGAATGGTTGCCAATTATACCGGATTCGGAAAGGCACTTTATCTTACAACTTCCGACGGAAAGACTGCAGTTTATGCTCATCTTAGTCAGTTTACGCCACTATTAGAGGCTGTTTCAAGAAAAGTTCAAAAAGAAAAAAAATCTTACATTGTAAACGAATATTTTAATCCAAGTGATTTTCGAGTTAAAAAAGGCGATGTTATCGGACAAACCGGAAATACGGGTGCCTCTTTTGGTCCTCACCTGCATTTTGAATTAAGAAATGATAAAGAGCAGCCAATAAATCCGTTAACTCATGGATTCATCGTACAGGATAGAATTCCACCGATTTTCCGTGAAGTGGCCATTATCCCACTCTCAGCAGACACTTGGATAAATGGAGCTCGCCTACCACAATCTTTTCCATTACTTAAAAATAAAGGAGGAATTTTCCGATTCCCAGATACATTAAATTGTTTGGGTAAAATAGGATTGGCTGTCAATGTTGTTGACAAGCGTGAGGGTTCGAATAACGAATATCAGTTGCAAAAAATTGAGCTGTGGGTAGATGACGAAAATTATTATACACTTCAGTTTGATACACTTGATTATTCACAAGGGAAAAAAGTACATACGGTCAGAGATTATAGTTTTGACCGCTTAAATCTCGGAGAATACTCAAAGCTGTACCGGTTAAATTCGTATTCAGATGTCACGGTTGCTAAAAATCAAAACGGAAGGCCTTTACACATAACGCCTGGGTTTCACAGGATTGAAATAAAGGGATTTGATTCCTCAGGAAATATGTCAAAAGTTGTTGGTACAATATTTGGCAATCCTCCTTTTGATATGAAGATTTCTGATGTAATGCTACATCAAAGTGAAATACAATTCACAGTTCAGCCAAAAAAAATATTAGTCCCCATTAAAGAAGTAATAGCATACAGTTTTACATCGTATGGATTTGCAGATCAGAGAATCAACATTTTAAATCAAACTTCATCAAAAGATGGGATTCTACTCACACTCCCAAAAAAAGAGATCAAACGGAAAGCAATCCAGTTCATTGGTATTAATAAACTTGGTGCGTATTCAAAACCAATTCATTGGAATGGCGAAATACTTGATGCTTCTGCCTTTGAAACAAAAATAGATTTAGATATTTCACATTCTGAGGCTGGAGTTTTCATTCAGGTAGAAACTAAACAGGTTATAGAGGCAAAACTGGCGCTTGCAATAAATCAGGGTTCTTCGCTCATGCCAATTTCACTTGAGCAAACCCATCCAAATGTTTATTTAACTAAAATGCTTGATCCAAATTTATTTAATGGAATAAAAGGAATCAATGTTACAGTTTCAGATAAAACTCAAAGGGATATTCGGTTTGCTATCCAACCTCAAGTTGTCGTTGAAGGCAACCCAACTACAATATTATCTCAAGATAATCAATGTTCCATTAGAACGAAAAATAAATCAACGTATTTCCCAACCGTTATGTGGATTGAAACAATTGATAATCCGGTTGAGGTAGTCGGAGGAGTTCGCCTTTCAAATGTGTACCAGTTGCAACCATTCGAAATTCCATTAAAAGATTCGATCCATGTAGGCATTCGCTTTGGAGAAAAAATTAAAGGGAAAGATCATATAGATTTATATTATTATGATAAAGACGATGGATGGACTTTTGTCAATAACGTGGTTAGCAAAAAACGTAAAGTCATCACCGGTTCTATTACGAGTTTAGAAGCTATCGCAATCATTCAAGATGAAATTCCGCCAAAGTTAGTGGATTCTTTCCCGGGGAATGGCGGGAAATATAAATCTTACTTCGTTGAAAAAATCCGGGTTTCTTTTCAGGATAAATTATCAGATATTGACCCTAGTGAAACATCAATGTCTCTAGCCTTAGATGGTGAACAAATCAGATTCGCCTATCAACCAATTCTTCAAGAATTAGCATACTATCTTGATGAACCTTTAAGTCTCGGTTCACATTCGATAGTTGTTTCGTGCTCGGATAAAGCTGGTAACAAAACCGAAGAAACTCTTAACTTTATTATCGACTGATGTTTTTCCCCTACCGAGACGACAATCCACACATTTTAACACCCTATGTTACCTATGGAATTATTGCAATTAATTCCTTTTTATTCTTACTTCAAATGGGAATGGAAGTATCAAGCCCAATGGCCGTGCGATCATTTATAAATACTTTTGGACTCATCCCCTCTGATTTTGGGGTAATGAATATTTTTACTTCTATGTTTATCCATGGGGGATTTGCTCACATCATCGGAAATATGTGGTTTCTTTGGATTTTTGGAGATAATGTAGAAAGCGCCCTCGGACATGTTCGGTACATTATTTTTTATTTTGTTTGTGGAATTGCTGCGGCTCTTTTGCAAGTTATGATTGACCCATCCTCTTCAATCCCAATGGTTGGAGCTAGCGGTGCAATTGCCGGTGTGTTAGGCGCTTATATGATTCGGTATCCACGCGCAAGAGTCCATGTCTTTGTTTTCATATTTATCTTTATAACAACCATTCAAATCCCTGCTTTTTATGTACTCGGCTTTTGGTTTCTCATGCAACTCACAAGCGGACTCGGAACTCTGGGGCCGGACGCAACCGGCGGTGTTGCTTGGTTTGCTCATATTGGTGGGTTTATTGCCGGGATTGGATTTGAACGAATGAGTCGCTTCCTTAAATTTGAAAAGGTGTAGTGATGCATAAATTGATACAAAGTGCTATAGAAGTGAGAAAAAATTCTCACGCTCCTTATTCTCAATTCAAAGTGGGGGCTGCCGTACAAACATCATCCGGAGAAATTATTAGCGGATGCAATGTAGAATCCAGCAGTTATGGTCTTACAAACTGTGCAGAAAGGACTGCTCTTTTCCGCGCAATCTCTGAAGGATATAAATCATTTATTGCTATCGCTGTTGTTTCCAATTTAGGCGCTCCGCCATGTGGAGCGTGCCGACAAGTTATCTGGGATTTATGTGGTGATATTCCCGTGCACATTGCAAAACTAGACGGATCTGTTATTACTAAAAATTCTTCGGATTTATTACCTGATGCCTTTGATGGTGGAAATTTGCCATGAAGCATAAAACAATTCTAATTGGAATCGCAGGAGGAACGGGATCTGGAAAAACTTCGTTAGCACGAGCATTGCTCAAAGAATATGGGCCGGGTGAAGTTGTAGTGATTGAACAGGATTCTTATTATCGAGATTTGTCAACCATGCCTTTGGAAAAACGGAATCAGCAAAATTTTGATCATCCGGATGCGTTTGAGTTTGAACTGATGAAACAAGACTTGAAATCCTTGATAAACTGGGGAATGGTTCAAATTCCTATTTATGATTTTTCAACTCATTCTCGTCTGAGCGAAAAACGTACAATTAAACCACATCACGTCATTGTGATAGAAGGCATCATGGTTTTGGCTAATACTGCATTACGAAATTTAATGAACATTAAAATTTACATCGAGACGCCCACAGACATTCGATTTATTCGAAGATTGACGCGCGACAGAGTCGAACGTGAACGCTCAACTCAGTCCGTGATTGATCAGTATCTTTCCACCGTTCGCTCCATGCATTCCCAATTTGTAGAACCTTCCAAACTTTTTGCTGATATTATTATTCCAGAAGGTGGAGAAAATCCCGTGGCAATTGATTTAATTAGAACCAAAATTTCTTCGATTATTCCTAATTAATAACAATTATGACACTTTCCCCAAAATATTCAGGATGGATTGAAGTGATATGCGGAAGTATGTTCAGCGGAAAAACCGAAGAACTTATTCGGAGGTTAAAAAGAGCAGAAATAGCAAAAATGAAAACAGCTATATTTAGGCCTGCAATTGATAATCGATATGAAAAAGAACATATTGTATCTCATAATCAATCAAAGCTCAAATCCTATACGGTTGAAAAAGCAGCTGATATTATTCCGCTTACAAAAAATGCTGATGTAATTGGTATAGATGAGGCTCAATTTTTTGATGAAGAAATTGTAAACATTTGTAAAATCCTTGCTTCAAATTCAGCTCGAGTAGTTGTTGCTGGATTAGATAAAGACTATAAGGGGAAACCATTCGGAATCATGCCAAATCTCATGTGCGAGGCAGATTATGTTACTAAATTAAGAGCAATTTGTGTTGCCTGCGGGGATCCCGCAAATTTCACACAACGTCTGTCAAAAGATACCGAGCAAGTCATCATTGGCGAGACGGATATTTACGAAGCACGTTGTCGTGGATGTTATCAGCCACCTGGAAAATCCTGATGGGAAAATTCGTGGGACTTATCGGAGTAATCGTATTATTGGGAATTGCTTTTGCAATGTCGAATAATAGAAAAAAAATTAATCTGAGAGTAGTAGGATGGGGTTTGGGGTTACAGCTTTTATTTGCACTTTTTATTCTTAAAACACCGGTCGGCGAACCTCTGTTTGCATTCCTTGATAAAGTAGTTAAAAAACTAATTAGTTTTTCTGATGCAGGAGGCGACTTTCTTTTTGAGTCATTTGTTCCCGGGGTTGGATATCATGAAGCGATGGTGAATTTTGCTTTCCGGGCATTACCAACCATTATATTTTTTTCCGCACTTATGACTGTAATGTACCACTTTGGAATAATCCAATTTGTCATAAAATGGATTGCGCGTGCTATGCAAAAAACTATGAAAACAAGCGGTTCAGAAACCTTAAGTGTTTCTGCCAATATTTTTGTGGGGCAAACAGAAGCTCCATTATTGGTACGACCATTCATTAAAAACATGACCCAATCGGAGCTTATGACTGTAATGACGGGAGGATTTGCTACGGTTGCCGGCGGAGTTTTGGCATTATATGTAACCTGGTTAGGAGATATTCCGGGAATTGCGGGACATTTATTGGCGGCTTCAGTGATGTCGGCACCTGCAGCACTTGCCATCGCTAAAATAATTTATCCCGAAACTGAACTTTCGGAAACTGCCGGTGAAATAAATATAAAAGTTAAGAAAGTTGATGCGAATTCAATGGATGCTCTCGGACGTGGAGCAACCGAAGGATTAAAATTAGCAGCAAATGTTGGCGCCATGCTGATTGCTTTTGTTTCAATTGTTTCCATGATAAATTACCTACTTGCAATTGGGGGAACTTCATTGGAAGAAATTTTCGCGTTTGTATTCAAACCTCTCGCATGGACAATGGGAGTTCCTTGGAAAGAAGCGGGAATCATGGGAATGCTTATGGGAGAAAAAATAGCTTTCACAGAACTCATAGCTTATGGAGATTTAAAGGATTTGCTTGCATCAGGACAAATATCTGACAGAACAGCAATTATCGCCAGTTACGCCCTGTGCGGTTTTGCAAATTTCGGATCCATTGGAATTCAGCTTGGTGGCATAGGCGGAATGGCGCCCGAAAGAAGAAAAGATTTAGCTAAAATAGTTGGTAAAGCAATGATTGGTGGTGCCCTTGCTTCTTGGCTCACCGCTACCATTGCGGGAATGTTGATATAACATGTTGAAATTAATATTATTAGGACCGCCGGGAGTTGGAAAAGGGACCCAAGCAATAAGGCTAAAGGATCATTTTAATATTATTCATTTATCAACCGGAGTAATTTTACGAGGAGAAATGGCGAAATCTTCCTCCATCGGAATTCAGGCAAAGGAATTCATTAATGCGGGAAAACTCGTTCCGGACGAAATCCTATTAAAGATGATGAATAATCGATTACGAGAATCGGAATGTAAGTCGGGATATATTTTAGATGGCTTCCCTCGCACTATCCCGCAGGCAAAAGGATTAGAAAATATTTTAATGGAATTAGGTCATAAACTTAATGCTGTTATCAGCATTACTGCCGACCAAGATGAATTGGTGAGGAGGCTGGTTATCCGAGCAAAGGATTCCGGCAGGAGCGATGATACTGAATCAGTTATTCAGGAGCGACAGAAAGTTTATTGGAATCAAACAGCACCTTTAATTCAATATTATGAGGATAACAATCTGCTTAAATCAGTAGATGGCATAGGTTCTATTGAGCATATTACGGACAGGATTTTAGGAGTGTTGTAATATGCTTCGAGTTGGTGTTACCGGGGGAATTGGTAGTGGGAAAAGTACTGCCAGTAAAATTTTAGAAAAGGCAGGGTGTTATATATTCCAAGCAGACAAAGAAGCAAAGCTTCTAATTGATAAAAACATACAAGTCCAAAACGAACTCATTTCAGAATTTGGAACCGATATATTGGGAGCGAGGAATACAATTGATAAAAAGAAACTTGGTCGAATTGCATTTCAGGATGAAGACCATCAATCCAGATTAAATATTGTCATTCATCCGTTTGTGTTTGATAAAATTGATTCAGTTTATAGAAAAATTGAAAAAGAAAACTCATTTCCACTATTTGTAGTTGATGGTGCCATGATTTTTGAATCAGGCTATGATCAACATTTGGATTATGTAATCATCATCACCGCTCAATTGAAAACTAGGCTTTCAAGAGCAATGAGTCGGAGGACATTAAGTCGAGATGAAATTCTAAAGCGGATAGATCTTCAATGGTCAGAGGAAGAAAAAACCGGAATGGCTGATTTTATCGTTTACAATGAAACTACTGAAAAAGATCTCAATAATAATATAATGGCCATTTTCCAAAAACTTGTATAAATCATCGAATTGCACGCCGCAAAGCTCGCGGTTTGTCTAGTATTTCTTTGAAAATGATTGCACGTTTTAAATCGTGGATATTTTTGAACATTGTATGATTCAAATAATCTTCATGCCGGGCTTTTTTATTGGAATTAAACCGCTTTTTCAAATGAGTAAGCCCGGGTTTAATAACACGCTTAGGACCAATAATAACCTTATCGCTTGTATCCGCAATTTCAGGATTAGATTCCACCCATTCTTCTTCCAAATCATCTTGGTTTAATCCGGTCTCAACTTCAACTAAATCATCATCTATTAATTCTTGGTCCTCATTAAACATGTTTTTCAAATAATCAAATTTGAATGTGTCTTGAGGTTTTTCTTCTGAGCCAATTTCATCATCCATGTTTTGGAGGGCGGCTTGCTGCTGTCGTCTCTTCTTTAGAAACGACAGCAGGTAAAAAACCGCAATAAACAGCCAGTAGCCTATTCCTTCCATCTAATCAGGATTTTTATCGGGATGTTGATCGGTTTTGGATTCTGATCCACCAGAAATGGATTCTCGCATAGAAGTATCAGCTTGAATGTTTTTCATATTTACATAGTCAAATACGCCCAATTTACCTTCTCTAAAGGCTTGTGCCATTGCCAAGGGAACCTCTGCCTCAGATGCAACCACTTTTGCTTGCATTTCTTGTGTTCGGGCTTTCATTTCCTGTTCTTCTGCCACTGCCATAGCACGACGAGTTTCAGCTCGAGCTTGGGCAACTCTCAAATCTGCTTCAGCCTGATCTGCTTGAAGTTGTGCCCCAACATTTTTCCCAACATCCAAATCTGCGATATCAATCGAGAGAATTTCAAAAGCTGTGCCGGCATCCAATCCTTTATTCAAAACAGCGCGAGAAATATTATCTGGGTTTTCCAAAACTCCTCCATAACTCACAGAGGATCCAATTGCGCTCACTATGCCTTCTCCTACTCTAGCGATAATTGTATCGTCCGTTGCGCCGCCAATAAGACCGGGAATATTAGTTCGCACTGTAACTCTGGCTCTTGCCTTTAATTCAATTCCATCTTTCGCTACCGCTGATAAAAAACCTTCCCGCGGTGCATCTATTACTTTTGGATAGACACTCGTTTCAACTGCGGTTTTTACATCTCGCCCTGCAAGATCAATTGCTGTTGCTGTTTCATATGTCAGCGGGATATTTGCCTTATCAGCTGAAATGAGAGCATGGACGATATTTACAATATTTCCTCCAGCCATAAAATGGGTTTCAAGCATATCAGTTTTGATATTTGCAAGCCCAGCTTTTTGAAGATTAATTACAGCATCTACAATAAGCCGTGGTTGAATTTTTCGTAATCTCATTCTAATAAGATCAATAATGGTAATTTTGCCTATTCCCAAACTGACCACTGATTGAATCCACATTCCTATCGGAACGAAATAAAACAAGAGTATAACAAATACTAATACTAATGATAATAATATAATTGATGCGGGGTTCATGCTACTTCTCCTCTGTATTTAATTGTCTTACCAAAACTCTGTTTCCATCAACTGATAGAATCTTTACAGAGTCACCTTTATTAATAAATGTGCCTTCCGTTATCACAAAAATGCGTTCTTCTTGAACTAATATCCAACCCGAAGGGCGTAGATCTGTATCAGCAATTCCGTTTTGACCAGCATAACTTTCCAACCCGATTGAGGTTGAGTAACCTTCTTTTCGATTTTCAGATCCAGGAGCAGTCAAATTTTCCCAAAATTTTGTTTTGATAACCAATCTAAATAGAAGTGCGAGACCAATTAGTCCGCCGATAATCCCAATAGTCAGCCCCGTAATGGCATCGGACATAGCCTCTGCACCCACAGGAATATCTGGTAATAATAGTTCATAAATACCCCAAAATATAATGACAATTCCTGAAACACCTGCAATTCCGAATCCTGGAATAAAAAGAATTTCTGCGAGAAGTAGAAGAACGCCAACTATAATGATAATGAAATCTGTAGCGGTTGCTAATTTTGCAATATACGAAGCGCTTAAAGACAACAGAAGACAGACACCACCAAAGGTACCGGGAACTCCCCAGCCGGAACTTTGTAATTCAAATAAAATTCCTAAAAACCCAAATGTCATTAACAGCGAAGCAACAATGGGATTCGTCAAAAAACGAACCAAATTTTCGGACCAGTTTTCTTTGGAAGATTTTATAATTGCGTTTGTTAACCCAATCTTATTTAGCACTTCTTCAATTGACTCTGCCTCTCCATCAGCAATTTTATATTTAAGCGCTAGGTTTGTAGTAAGAGTAATGAGTTTTCCTTTTTTCCTGCCTTCAATATCGTTGACTTCCAATGAATCGCCATCTATCACAAGATGAGTGAAGCTCAAACTATCATCAACCATTCCACGGGCAATAGTCACATCCTTTCCTCTTATTTCTGCGGTCGATGCCATTTCTTCGCGCATATAACTGATGACTTTTTCAGACGCCTTATTTCCTTGCATATCTACTGCCGTTGCTGCTCCAATAGTTCCGCCACCGGTCATATAAATTTTTTCACAGGATAATGAAATCAAGGCTCCTGCTGAAATTGCGCGGCGATTTATAAATGCAATTGTTAAAATATCAGTTCCGAGTATTGCATCTTTTATTTGAGTTGCTGCATCAACCCTTCCACCCGGAGTCTCTATATCAAAAATAATTGCATCTGCACTATCTTTTTCTGCCGTTTCTATTACTCGCTCTATATAAGGTGGCAATCCAAGGTCAATAATTCCAGATATTGTAATTTTATAGACGGCATTCTTTGAGAACGCTAAAGACATCATTACTAAAAAGCAAATTAAGATGCTATTTATTCGCTGTGGTTTAATACCAAAATTCATTTCTGTGGCGATGAATTTAACTTAGATTTGATACATATAGCATACATAACTAAAACCAATCATGTCCAAAACTGAAACATTAACTTATGTGTTCCTGAAACTATTATCAAAATGGTTCAGGGCTTTGTCACACCAAAATAGAAATAAAATTGGTGATCTGTTAGCTAGAATAGTGTATCGGTGGATTCCAATTCGACAAAAAGAAGCTCTAAAAAATATACAAATTGCTTTTCCAAATAAATCTATTGTTTCTCAAATCAAAATTTTAAAAAAATGCTATCGATATTTTATGAAAAATGCAGTCCACTTTTTAGCATATCCTAATTCGTATCATAATTATGAATTTCTTATTGATGGAAAAGAAATTTTAGACCACGCAATAGCCAAAGACGAAGGAGTAATTTTCATCACAGGTCATTGTGGTGCATGGGAAGTGTTAATTTCTTGGCTTGGATCAAATAAATACCCATTTGCCGGAGTCGCAGCAGTACAGAAAAATCTTGGCTCGAATAAACATTTTCAGGATCAACGGGATTTTTTCGGTGTAGAACATATCTTCCGTTCTGAATCAATTGGAACAATGTTCAATGCATTAAGAAACAAAAAAATTCTTGGATTAGTTTCTGATCAGGACGCCGGAGAAAAAGGTATTTTCGTTTCATTTTTCGGGAAAAATGCATCCACACCAAAAGGGCCAGCTGTTTTTCATTTGAAAACTGGCGCACCTTTGGTTTTTGGATCCGCTTTCTACCAAGGGAATAACACCTACCATATTCAATTCCAGGAATTACATCCAAAAACCTACGATATAGACACAATTACTCAAACGTTTACCACAATGCTAGAAAACAAAATCAAACAATATCCTGCACAGTATTTCTGGTTTCATAGAAGATGGAAATCTTCTGAAAAACAACATGTTAAATGAAGATAATTTCCGTAAATCATCCTGATGCAAATTCGCTAGCAGCAAACGTAATTCAAAAAGGTGGAATTATTGTGTACCCTACAGATACCCTATACGGTTTCGGTGTTGACGCAAGAAATGACGCTGCCATTCAAAAACTCAATTTTATTAAAAAACGTGAGGGCCCTATTAGTGTCATTGCCCCCAATGTTAGGACTGTAAAAAGTTGGTCTTCTATTCATAATAAATATTGGGAATCAATTGAGAATAAGTTGGGTGGCAAAACCACTATAATATTACCAGTGAAAAAAAATTTCGTTTCATCAACTATTTTAGGTCCCAATCAAACCCTGGGCATCAGAATACCAAATCATTCATTCTCTACCAATTTGGTTTCTACCTTAGGTTATCCCATAACGACAACAAGTGTGAATCTTAAAGGAGAATTCCCCTTGAATGAACCTAAGCAGATCAAACAAAATTTCGGGAAAGAAATTGACCTCATTATTGATGACGGGAAGCTTGCATCCAAAGGATCTACTATTTACCATTTTAAAAACAATTCACTTACTATTATTCGTCAATGATTTATAAGTACTTATTCTTGATTATATTTTTCTTTGCAACAGCAACCGCAAATTCCCCATTTCAATTGGGTGAAAAATTAGATTATACAGCACAATTTAATTTTATTCCAGCTGGAGAATCATCCTTGGAATTTGTATCTATCGATACTCTTTATGGTCATCCGGTTTATCACATAGCTTATAAAGCAAATACAGGTAAAGTAGCAGATCGATTTTTTAAAATTCGTGACCAAGTAGATATGTGGTTAGACAAATCAGAACTTTATACCCATCGTCTTTCCAAAAAAATTAGGGAAGGATCATTTATAAAAGATATAGATACACAAATTGATTATAAGAAACATATTTCCATCTCGAATAATGATACAGTACACATTTCAGGAAAAGTCCGGGACCCTTATTCACTTTTTTACTATTTAAGAACCATCCCTTTATCGGTTGGGGAGGTGTTTTCATTTTTAACATTTGAGTCAAATAAAACTACTGAGTTAAAATTGAAAGTGACTGGAAAAGAATTTATTAAGACAAAATCCGGTGATTATTTTTGTTTTGTTGTTAAACCATATCAAGATGGAAAAACATTGTTAAAAAATAAGGGGGATATGCAAATATGGTTTAGCGATGACCTAAATCGTTTCCCGGTTCAAGTGGTGGTAAAATTGAAATTTGGTACTATGACAATGAAATTGAAAAAAATCAGTTACCCAAAAGGCGAGAAAAATCATTAAAGAATACAGTTGCCATAAGCAATAAAAGAAATACCATTCCAACCTGCTGAATAAGCATACGTGTTTTAATGGTCAATGGTCTTCGTATTACCACTTCAATTATAGTAATCAAAATATGTCCGCCATCCAACCCAGGAATTGGTAGAATATTTATAAAAGCTAAATTCACTGATATAAGCGCCATAAAAACAAGTAAATCTACCCATCCTCTCTCTGCGAATTTTCCAGCAAGTTTAGCAATCATAATAGGTCCGCCCAATTCTTTGGGTGATGCCTGACCGGAAAACAGCATCCTAAGAGTATTAATAATCATCCCAAACCCGTTAACCGTGGAAAGAAATCCTAACGATGCTGCTGTCTGAAAATTTATTGGATTATAGATTATTTCAGGAAGAATACCGATTGCGCCCAAGGTGTCTCCTGTAGCAGGATTTACTTGAAAAGAGGTGGTTATTTGTTTGGTCAGGATTGATCCATCTCGTTCCCATTCTAATGAAATTTCCGTATTTGGCAATAAGTGAATAACCTCAGAAAGATCTGACCAAGAATTAATCTCTGCATCATCAATCGCTGTAATTTTGTCACCAATGAGCAAACCAGCTTTTTCTGCCGGTAAATTTGAAATAACCTCATGAACAACAGGCGCATCAATTGCTTCCGGTAAGCCTGTGTGCCAACTCACACCTGTAAATAAAATAAATGCCAGTAATATATTCATCAATATCCCCGCACTCATTACCCACGTTTGAGCTAGATGAGATTTGCTCATTAATTCATAGGGTTTATTTTCAATTTCTGAATCAAGACTTTCATCAATTGTTCCAGCCATTTTTACGTATCCTCCAAATGGAATAAGGGCCAAACAATATTCGGTACCGCTACCAATTTTTTGATTAGACGCTATGAACTTTTCTATAATTGGCGACCAAATTAGTTTGCCGGATTCATCTCGTTTATAGAAAAATATATTGAAATTCCACCCGTTATCAACAGATGTAAATGTTATCAGTCTAGGAGGGAAGCCGATTGAAAATCTATCAACACGAACTCCCACGGATCGTGCGGCTAAATAATGACCTAGCTCGTGTACGAGGACCAAAATCCCTAACACAAAAATTGTTGCCCAAAGTGTTGTCATATTATGTTTTTCTCCAAAATCATGGGCGGAAGTTTACAACAAAATTTTTAGTCCACCGTTCTAATTGAATAATGTTGTCAAGGTCCGGATTTTCTGAATATTCGTGTAATTCACATGCACCTTCCACAATCCTGGGAATATCCGTAAATGATATGCTACCATCTAAAAACCGATAGACAGCATGTTCATTTGCCACATTTAAAACAGCCTGTGCTGTGCCGCCTTTATGCAATGCATCGTATGCTAACTGAATGCATGGAAATCTTACAATATCTTTAGCTTGAAATGTTAAATTTTGATTTGAAAGCAAATCCAAAGATTCCCAACTTGATGGTTTATGCCGTGGATAGGTAATGGCATATTGAATTGGTATTTTCATATCGGGAACACCCATTTGTGCTTTTACTGAGCCGTCAGAAAATTCCACCATCGAATGAATAATTGATTGAGGGTGGACGATAATGTCTATATCATCCGGTTTTGTACCAAACAACCAATGTGCTTCAATGACTTCAAGTCCTTTATTCATCATTGTAGCCGAATCAATGGTTATTTTTTTTCCCATATCCCAGTTTGGATGATTAAGCGCTTCTTCGGGCGAAATATTAGAAAAAGTATTGATGTCCCTTTCTCTAAACGGACCTCCGCTTCCTGTAAGAATCAACTTATTTACATCAGCCATTAATTCGCCTTTTAGACATTGCCAAATAGCAGAATGTTCACTATCAACCGGGAAAATTTCAGCGCCGGATTTCGTTTTTGCGTTTTCAATTAGCTGCCCTGCCATGACAAGACTTTCCTTATTACTCAATGCAACATTAGTACCTGCTTCAACTGCTTTCAAAGTCGGTTCCATTCCCGCTGACCCTACCAATCCATTTAACAGAATATCAACTTTTTGAGTTGCTACATGTAGCAGACCATCTCGACCTGTTAACACTTCAATAGATTCATTATGTAACCGGCTCTGAACAATTGTCGATGAATCTTCATCAACAATGCAAACAGCTTTCGGTCTTAATAACAAAGCCTGTTCGATTAGTTTTTCTGAATTGGTATTAGCAGACAAATAATCGATACGATATTCTTCGCCCAGAGCATCAATGACTTGTATTGCATTAATACCGATAGACCCTGTTGAGCCCAAAATTGTAATTCTTTTGGGCATCATCTGAAGCCCTTTAACAAATCAATTGAAATAAATATTGTATTCGGATGAAAAATTACATTTGTACCAATTTCCCATTTGTTTATCGGCCATTTTAATCCAACAAATACAAAATTGGTTTGTCCTTTTATTTTATTCGGAATCTCATTTGAGAGTGTTTGGGAAATATGAGCACTATAAAAATTTATACCAACCCCATATTCAATTGGAATAAATCGTGTTTCAATCATTCTGTTAATAGAGCTATGAATAGTGCGACACCGGAAATCTGAGGGTCCATCTAAATACCCGAAATTCATTAACATGTTAATAGAATTATTGTTTTCTTTACTAAGCAGTAAATCCAATCCGTAACTTGATACCTGAACCATATCATTCCCTGAACTAAACCCGCTGATTGCTCCATTTAATCTCAAATTTTCGGTAACTAGAAATGATCCATGTAGCGAGGGAAATCCGGAAAGTGGATTTGTATTAAATGTCTTGTTAGATAGATCCAATGCCATACCAAAAGAAACCCCTCCTTGAAATCGATTATTTTCAGAAATAGTAGAGGTAACGGGATGCCCAATCATAAAGGATATACTCCGAGTAAAAGGTTCCACTTGTTCTTGAAAAAGAGAGACAGGAATAGAACTTAAATCAAAGGAAATCCATTGCGAAAAGGTCAGAGATTGAGATAAAATTATGGAAAATAAATAATTTTTTATGATCATTAAATATATCCACGCTTTTAATTAAATAATTCCACGGTCACTTGATTCTATAAATTCAACCACCTGCATTACTTCCGGTATATTATTCATATCATTTCGTAATAATTCAACGGATTCTTTTCTCGATAATTTAGATTTATAAATCATTTGATAAGCTTTTTTTATACTTGCAATAGTTTGATCATTAAATCCTCGTCTTTTAAGCCCTATTTTGTTTAGGCCCTTAAACTTAAGTGGCTCTCCTGCCACGAGAATAAATGGTGGCACATCCTGGACGGTTCGAAAACCGCCACCAACAAAAGCATGTGCTCCGATTGTGGTAAATTGATGCACAAGAACACACCCTCCTAAAACCGCCCATTCTTCAATTGTCACATGTCCTCCCAAAGTTGTTAAATTGGACATAATAACATTGTCTTCAATAATGCAGTCATGAGCAATATGAACAGTTGCCATTAACAATACATTATTCCCGATTGATGTTTTCCCGCGCTCTACTGTCCCTCGATTAATAGTTACTGATTCACGAATAATAACATTATCGCCAATTTCAACCTGTGTTTCTTCCCCTTTAAACTTGAGATCTTGAGGGATTTCACCAATACTGCAATTATGAAAAATATTGCATTGTTTTCCTATTGAAGTTCCATTTTTTATCGTTGTATAATTACCAACTACAGTATCATCCCCAATTTGTACACCTTCCTCTACTATGGAATAAGGACCAATAGAAACATTGTTTCCAAGCTCAGCATTGGAATGAATCAATGCTGTGGAATGAATTAAAGATGAAATATTAGGTACCTGCGCGCTCGGTTAGATTGGCCATAAAGGAAGCTTCTGCAACCAACGTGTCATCGACAAAAACTTCACCATAAAATTTACATGCTCCGAGTTTTCTTTTAAGCAATTGAACAACAAATTTCATTTGGTCTCCCGGGACAACTGGTTTTCTGAGTTTGAGTTTTTCAACCTGAGATAAATGTAAATTTGTTTTTAACGGGTCTTTCAGATTGTACAATAAAGCAAAACATCCCGCCTGACACATAGCTTCTAAAATCAATACACCTGGAACAATCGGCGATCCTGGGAAATGCCCTTGGAAATATGGTTCATTTATTGTGACATTTTTTATAGCAACAATTTGTTTCCCCGGAACCATCTCGACAATCTTATCAATAAAAACAAAAGGATATCGATGTGGAATTAACCGGAGGATTTCGTTGATATCAAGGGTATTGTTATTCCCCATCTTATCCTCCTATATAAATTTAATTAAATACTGACAGGTATTGACTGCGGATCATTTTTACAAACTCAACATTGCTCGCATGACCACTTCTGGCGGCGGTTACATGCCCTTGGATGGGTCTACCAAGTAATGCTAGATCACCTATTAAATCCAACGCTTTATGCCTCACTGGTTCATTTTTGAATCTTAAAACTTTTCCATTCAGGATACCATTGGCTCCTAAACTTATCGCTTCTTGGACACCAAACTCTTTTTGCAAACTATTCACTTCTTTTATATCAATTTCTTTATCAACAATTACAATAGCATTATCCAAACTACCACCTTTAATAAGCCCTTTTTCTTTCAACATTTCCACTTCGCTTAAAAAACAAAACGTTCTAGCGGGTGCTACTTCTTCTGCAAAATCTTCAGCCATATTATAGATTGCTTCGTACTGTGTACCTAATTGAGGAAGAGAATAGTCAACCATAAACGTAATTCTAAAGCGATCTGAAGGAACAACATGAATATCAATTTCTTTTTTAGGGTCAGAATACATAACAGGTTTATCAATAACGAGAACAGATCGAGACTTCGATTGTTCAACAATGCCAGCATCCATAATTACATCAACAAAATCTTTTGCACTTCCATCCATAACGGGGGCTTCTTTTTCGGTTAGCTCAATTAGAATATTATCAATTCTAAGACCGGTAACTGCGGCAAGAGCATGCTCTACAGTTTGGATTCTAACTCCATTTTCTTCGATGGTCGTCCCCCGTGAAATATCGACTACATGTTCAATATCAGCTCTGATCTCAGGACAACCCGTAACATCTGTTCTAGCAAATCGAATACCATAATCCTCTGGCGCTGGTTTAAAGGTTATTGTACTCTCAACTCCGGTATGAAGACCGACACCAATACAAGAAGCAGATTTAGCTATTGTTTTCTGGTTTCTTTCCATATTCTACCTTCCGAATGTTAGGAATTCTCCTCCAACTTTCTAAGTCGTTTTTTCAATCCTGAAATTTGAGTTAATACAGCATCTTTTTTCTGTTGATCGCGAAGTTTTCGTGCAGGGCGCCCGCTATAAATCTCTCCGCCTGGCACAGATTTCATTACCGCTGATACTGCAGCAACCATAGATTTGTCCCCAACTGTAATATGATCTGTTGCTGTGCTTTTTCCGCCGAACATACAGTAATCCCCTATAATTGTACTACCTCCAATAGCAGAATGTCCGGCAAAAAGACACCCCTTGCCAATTTGAACATTGTGTCCAATATGTATTTGGCCATCAAATTTTGATCCCTCTCCGATAATTGTATCTCCTATTGTTCCTCGATCAATTGAACAATTGGGACCAATTTCTACTTTATCTCGGATTATCACCCGACCAATTTGAGGGATTCTAAATGGATAATCATTTTCTGTCACAAATCCGAATCCGTCAGCTCCAATTACCGTACCTGAAAAAATGGTGACTTGACTGCCAATCTTACAATTTTTATATACTTTCACTCCTGAATGTATACTAACATTTGAACCTATAATTACACCTTCTTCAATAACCGCTTGTGCACCTATGTTCGTATTGTCGCCAATTTGAACGTCAGTTTCAATAACGGCAAAAGGTCCAACCGATACATTTTTTCCTATGGTTGCGCTTGAAGCAATTTTGGCAGTTTTATTTAAACCGGGTTTTACTTTTAACTCAGGAGCAAATTGTTTAATTATTTTAGCCATACAAATGCGTACATCATCCACGAAGATTCCATCCATATTTCCTAGAATCTCTTTTTCATTCGTAACTATTGCTGATGCTTTGGACGAATAGGAATATTCCATGTATTTCCGTCCATTTAAAAAGGTAATGGTTCCGGGTTTTGAATTGCGAATGTCAGAAACTCCTGTAATAAGTACATCGCCATCTCCTACAACTTCTCCGTTAACCAAGGTCGCTATTTCCTTGAGAGTAAACACGCCGAGTGCTACTTACTTAGAATCAGAAGATTCCGGTAGACTATATTTTCTCAATTCAAAGAGGACATCGTCGGTTAAATCATGAGTGGGGTTCCCATACAAGAGGGCAACAGAGCCATCAATGATATAATCAAACTTCTTAGTGGCGGCAACTTTATCAACTGCCCTTTTAACCTTTGTTAATATCTCAAATTCCAACTGGGCTTGACGGCGATATAATTCACCTTCAGGACCAATTTTTTGCGCTTGAAAAACTTGGATCATTCTTTCTGCGTCTTGAACCTCTTGCTCCTTTTCACGACGCCACTCAGGTGAACTCATAAGCCTTTGAGCCTCAAATGCTTGGTTCATGCTGTCAAGCTGGGTAAGCATTAATCTATATTCTTCCTGCACTTTTTGATACTCCATCTGCAATTGGGATTCTGCATCCTTGAATTCCTCATATTCAGCACGAATACGATCAGATTGTACAAAACCAATTTGCATTTGAGCATTTGCAAATACGGGGATTAATAAAAACCCCAGAACCAGCAGCGTTTGTTTTATTGATTTAATCACATTTATCTCCTTGTAATGTTTAATAATTCCCTTGTCCAAAAATAATGGTTGCCATCCAGCCTTCTTTATTACCATCTCCATCGGCGTCATCAAAACCATATCCGTAATCAAAACCAAGCATACCAATCATTGGCATAAAAAATCGGATTCCTACGCCAACAGATCTCTTCAAATCTAATGCTCCAGAACGATCTAAATAATATGGTTCTGACATATTTTGATCATCCCAAACATTCCCCATTTCTGCAAAAGCTAATCCATATACTACAGGACTTTCAGAAATAGGAATCCTGAATTCAGAGGTGAATTTAAGCATAGCACTACCACCTAAAGGAGACCCACTTGAAGTTCTTGGCCCAACCGCATTGTCACGATATCCTCTTAACATTGTACCATAGGGTATTCCATTGCCGCCCATGATAAATTTTTCATCAAAGGGCACAATAGAAACCTCATCTCCTGAAGACCCCATAGGACGGATAACGCCCATTTTGAAAGAGCTCATTAATACGAATTTCCAGAATGTAGGTGTATACCATTCTAAATTCAAAACATGTTTATGAAAGTCTTCGTTCCCTCCAAGAATGCCTCCAGATAAGGTTGAAACTAGGGATAGCTTTGATCCTCGTGTCGGAAATTCTGCTCTGTCATGGCTATTCCGGGATAAAACTTGGGTTATATTTAATCCAACTGTGCTAGTAATTCCATTTAAATAAGTTTCAAGATCCTCATCGGTACCTTGATAATCCTTCTTTTGCGTTCGAAAAATCCAATATCCACTAAAATAATCGTCGGGCCATTTGAATCTTCGACCCCATTCTATAGATCCACCTCGTACAAGAATGTCTAGGGGGAAATAATATTGAGTTGCAGATCCGCGATATGAATAACTTAAACTAAAGCCAATCCTATTGGGTGAATCAAAAATCATTGGGTCAACAAATCGAAGGCTGAATGACTGGTATTTCCCCGGGTCTTGGTTATACACACTATATTGAGACCCCACTTTAAAAAATATCCCAAATTGTTGGCCTAACCCTCGGAAATTTTTCATATTAACACTTCCGCCGCCTTCCATTCCGTATGCACCGGTAATACCAACGCTAGCCGTAATTTCGTCTGTAGGTTTCTCAGCCACTGTAAATTCAAGATCTACTTCATCTTCATTTACTCGAGAAACATCGGGAACAACATTTTCGAAAAAATTCAGTACAAACAAATCTCTAACACTTCGCTGTAATGTTTTACGATTAAATATATCGCCCGGATAAATCTTTAATTCTCTTCGAATAACATTTTCTCTCGTTTTTGTATTCCCATAAACATATATGTTTCGAACTTTTACTTGATGGTTTTCAATTATCACAAAATGAATATCCAGGGAGTCTTCACCTGCAGGAGTAATTTGAGGTTCAATTTGACTATAGATGTAACCTTTATCAAGATAAAGCGACTGAACTTTTTCTAATACCGCTAAGTTTAAATCTTCTTCGCTGAAAAAATCGCCTTTTTCTAATCCAAGAGCACTTTCCAAAATATCCCTAGTAAAAAGAGATTGGCCATCCCAAGTAAAGTTTCGATATTTGTATCTGGGTCCTTCGTGCACATTTATTTGCAAATACAATCTTTTTCCAGAATCATCAAAGTAAACCGAATCGCTCAAGATATTAAAATCACGGTAACCTCTATTACGGTAAAACCCAGTTAAAGCTAGTTTATCTTCTTCAAATTTTTCTTCATCAAAACTAGGACGCCAAAATAAATACCATCTTTGTTGTTTTGTTTCTGAAAGAACCCGGCGCAATCTGAGATCAGAAAATGCTGAATTACCATCAAAAATAATTCTCCTCGTTTTAACTTTTTTATTCTCTTTAATAGTGAAAATAAGATTCCGTGTATTTTTTTCTGAAGTACTTGCATCTGCAGAGATATTTTCTGGTATGGTCAGTTCGGCAGAAACAACTGCGTTTAAATATCCTTTTTCATCATATAGGTTTTGAATAGAGCGGATAGATTTTGCGATCAAATCTGGTTTAATCCGTTGACCTTTACGAAATTCCAATTCATCGCGAAAGGTGCGGTCCTTAATCTTTTTATTTTCTTTATATACAACTTCTCCAAGAATGGGGTTCTCTTCCACTTCAATTCGTATAGACATTCCATCCGGCGAATCTTCTTCCACCTTAATTTGAATATTTTTAAATAACCCCAGCTTCCACAATCTGTCAACCGCATTCGAGAAATCTTTTAATCGTACGGTCTGCTCGGCTTTCAATCCAGCTGTATATCGAATCATATTGTCAGAAGTGGTGATATTGCCCTCCACGCTTACAGCTTTGAGGGTTACTTCCTGAAGTTCCTGTCCCATGGCAAATGAAATGCAAATCATAAGAATGCTTAAAGCGAATTGGATTGTTTTTTTCATTATGCTACCTGACCGCTGACTTTCCCAAACCGGCGATCTCTATCCTGATAAATCTTGATAGCTTCTAATAAATCATTTTCTCGGAATTCAGGCCAATAGTTTTGGGTTACAACCATTTCAGTGTATGCTATTTGCCACAATAGAAAATTGCTTACTCTATATTCTCCGCCAGTGCGAATCAATAAATCTGGATCGGGGATATCCGAAGTATATAGCATTGACGCGACAAGAGATTCATCCACATCTTCAGGTTTTAAACTACCATCTTTTAATTTTTTCCCAATTTGTATAATCGCAGCTATTAATTCTTGTCGTCCGCCATAACTCAAGGCAAGATTCAAATTCAACCCAGAGTTATGTTTTGTTAGCTCGATCCCCTCTTCAATCTCTTTTCTTGCACCATCGGGTAAATCGCTTACATTGCCTATCGTAGTTAGCCGGACATTGTTTTCATTTAAGTTTTCAACTTCTTTTCGTATTGTTTTTAAAAGAAGCTTCATTAAGGCGGATACTTCTGTTGCCGGACGCGACCAATTTTCCTGAGAGAAGGTATAAAGCGTCAGATGCATTATACCAATTTCGCCGGCTACGCGTGTTATTTCTCGTACAGAATTAATACCTTCTGCGTGACCCGTTATCCTAGGTAGCCCACGGCTTTTAGCCCAACGACCGTTCCCGTCCATAATAATCGCAATATGGCGTGGAAGATGATCCTGGTCAAATTGTGTATTGTTTGTATTTTGTAAAGTCATTATACCTAATTATTCTTGCATCAAAAAAGCACGCGAAGTTACCATTTTGCACTTACGGAATCAACAGGGGACTCCTTCAGTTTTTCTATATACAACAAGCCCACTTTATGGTTCCTCATAAAGTTCGGCAGTATGATGATCAAAAACATTGATAAACTCAGGAATGTTTCCAAATTTCTTAAATTCGGCTTTACATAAATAGCAGACAACAGAATTGGATATTTTTCTGTAAAGCGCCCAGTCTAAAATCGCTACAACCAATAAACTCAATCCATAAGTGAGTGGAACAAATAGCGCACCTATAAGAACCATAATGCAGCCAAGTGCAGAATTAAAATCTTTACGTTTATAAAATTGTTTTCCTCCGCAAACTGGGCATTCTTTAAAATCAAATGAACGATTTATTAAATCAGGGTTTTCGCACCTATCACATGAAAAACCATCCTCGGGAAGAGTTTTAACCTTATTACATTTTTCACAATCAAGTATGCGGTTGATCACAACACCAATCCGTACTGCATTAGACAATACCTGTAAAATAAATCACCAAATAACACAGAAACGCATGATACATACAACAGTCCGGTCGCACTCTGGGTGGATTGAATTTGAATCGTCTTCCAAACCATGGCCAATACAATTACCGGTACGATAAGACCGAAAAACAATGCCAGGGAAATAAAAAACCCTCCAAAAGTCGTTACGAATATATACAATGGAATGGGCGTCCCGATTGGAGTTAGAACTGTTTGTGTTATTAATCCGTATAAATCAATTCCTACACGAATCCCAACAAGTATAAACAATACAATGGTAACATTTCTTAATAAACGAATAGGTAATCTGATAACATTCAAATACCAATGTCCAAGAATCATCGCAAAAAACACTCCTGACAAAATTCCATTTCCAATCAGAGTAATAAATCCAGAACGTGGGGATGCGAGTTCTGGATGAAAGTGAATAAAAATAATCCAAAAAACTACCAATCCTAAAAGAGAAGAAACAAGTAAAGGAATAAACGAAATAGATTCAGAGTTCCAATAAATAGATGTTATTATTAAATGAACTGCAAGCCAACCGAATACATAAATAAGTACGGACATTTCTATGTTTGCAATCCATAAGAGCATCAGTGCAAAACTTGCTACTATCCCAGATAACCCAAGATTAAAATTATAAAACCCGGAATCAATTTTATGTCGTGGAATTAAAATGAAAAAGATTGGAAAAAATGTGCTAAATCCCAAAAACATCAGCACTAAAATCTCTGAAAAATTAGATGTCATTGAAAGCAGGATTAACCCTGCAGATGCGAAACAACCTTATTGGCAACTTCACTAAAAATACTACTTACAGAAGAATCTGGTTTTATGAGTGTAATTGGCGTTCCGCTATCTGTTGAATCCATTAATTCCTTGGATATTGGAATTTTTGCCAATAGCGGAACATCAAGTCTCTCGCTTTCTTTTTCACCACCACCCATTTTAAATAAATTTATTTTGTACGAAAATTTACCTGCTTTATCCACCTCAATTTGATTGCCATCTATTGTTAAAGACTGAATATCGCCGCGAATTTCTCCCGTTATATCAAGACCTGACATATTTTCAATCACGCCGAGCACAGGTGCCTGAACCTTTCGAAACATATCTGCGCCCTTTCTAACATCTGCAAGAGCAATATCCTGTGGCGTTGTTACAATTAAAGCTCCACTTATCCTTAACTTTTGGGTCAAAGTAAGGTGGACATCACCGGTTCCAGGCGGAAGATCTAATACAAGAAAGTCAAGAACGCCCCACGTAACATCACGGAAAAACTGTTCGGTCATTCTTGCAATTAATGGACCTCGCCAAATTGTTGGAGTGTCATTGCCACTGATAAATCCAAAACTCATTACTTTTATTCCATGATAATCAATTGGAACAAGTTTTTTGTCTTGAGTGAGCTCAGGTTGTTCAGAAATACCTAAAATAATTGGAAGAGAAGGCCCATAAATATCAAGATCTAACAAGCCAACTTTATAACCAAGATTTTTTAGTGAGCATGCGAGATTGGTAGCAATGGTTGATTTTCCCACTCCACCTTTTCCGCTGGCAACTGCCAAAATATGTTCAACTTCAGCAAGGGGTTCCGGAGCAATTTGATTAGAGGATTGTGTGGTAGAAGCATTGGGTGCCCCTTCGGATGATTCAATCTGAATGGTATCGAACTCCCCCGTGGAATCCAGTTTTTCTTGCACAAGCTTTACCACAGCTTCTTTTTTATCATCTTGCTGGGTTGACAATTTTAATGTGATGACAATTGATTTATCATCGATATGTATATTATCAACCATCCCAAACGAAACAATATCCCTACTAAATCCGGGATAGAGTACAGATTTCAGAATGTCAATAACTTGGGACTGGTTCATAATTTAGATGATAGTATAGAAAAAAACGGTTGTTGCAAATCCAACAACCGTTTTTTCAGGAGCTGGTTAATTAATTAGCTTGGCGGTGTTTGCCCAAAGTGTTCATAATTCATTGCAATGAATTTATGCCACTCTTCGGGAGTTTCGCTTTCTTCAAAAATAGCTTCAACCGGACATTCCGGTTCACATGCTCCGCAATCAATACATTCCTCAGGATTTATATAAAGTGTAAGTCCTTCAATATCTTCACCAGCTTCTAATTTTTGTTTTACCACTTCGCCTGCATCATCTTGGGTGTGATGGATACAATCAACTGGACAGACTTCAACACAAGCTGTATCGCAAACTCCTACACAAGGTTCTGCTATGATGTATGTCATTTTTTTGCTCCTAATTGTAAAGTTTTTAGTAATGGCAGATTACATTGCCTGTCAAACGTTTTCGAATTTACATGGATTTTTTTTTCATCAAAAGAAATTTGAGATTAAATAAGATTGGTTTCTTGTCCTTATCCAAAACTTTTTCCTAAATTTCCAAGATACTTTTAACTTAAATCATGCCAGACACATATAATTACGATCATTACAAAACTGTTCCCGATCCAGCGGAAAAGATCAATAAGAAAAAGAAAAAACCTAGATTAATAGCCGTAGTTGACGAGGACAATTGCACAGGATGTCAAGTCTGTGTTCCTTTTTGTCCGGTGGATTGTATTCAACCTGTTCCAGCGCAAAAATATAATATTCCTATTCCTCCTGTTCAAATTCGTTTCGACGAATGTATTGGCTGCCAAATTTGTGCTAAAGTCTGCACTAAGCTTACCTGGGATGCCATCCAAATGCTTCCGACGGAAGAATTTGAAACTCTCTACAATATTACCGTAGCGGATTGACGCTTTAGAGCATTGTCTCTCTATCTAGTTTTAGACCAAGGTACATCTTCTACAAAAGCTTTTTTGTTTAATGCAGTTGGCGATGTGCTGTATTCAAATAGAATTAAGCATCTGCTACACCGTCCCAAACTTCATCATGTAGAATCAGATCCGATTGATATTGCAACCGCATGTGTTACGCTTATTTCTGAAGCTATCAAATTTTCAAAATCTATAAGTGAAACAATAAAGTGCATGGGGCTTGCAGTACAAAGATCCACATTTCTATTTTGGGATAAACAAAATTTGAAACCACTTACACCTGCAATCAGCTGGCAAGACAATAGAGCAAAAAACATTGAAAATGAACTTCAGTCATTAAAAAATACAATTTTTGAAAAAACCGGACAACCATTAAGCGGACATTTTGGAGGACCTAAATTTCTACATCTTATCAGGAATAATCCTTTTTTAGCTTCAGCAATTGAAAATAAGTCTGCATGGTTTGGTCCACTCAGTTCCTTTTTGACACATTCGCTTACAGGAAAATGTTTTGTAGATGGGTCCATTGCATGCCGATCCATTATGATGGGGTTGGAATCGTTAGAATGGGACGACGATCTTTGTTCCCTTTTTGGGGCAACTTCCGATGTTCTGCCAGAAGTAAAACCAACCTTACATGATTTTGGGTTGGTTGAAATCAACGATGATGCAATTCCGCTCTATTGCGTCATTGGCGATCAACAAGCCGCATTAATCGGACAAGGTGGGTGGGCGGAAGAGTCAGTTGCAATCAACCTTGGAACATCAGGTTCACTTCAAATCAATTCTGGTGAGAATCCAACAAGAATAAATGGATTATTAAGTAGCGTGCTTTGGTCATCGCAATCTGAGCGTTACTATATTTTAGAGGGGACAATTAACGCATGTAATTCTCTTTTTTATTGGTTGGAAACAGATCTTGGTATTCCTCACCGAGAAATGGTGTGGGAAGAACGATGCAGCAAAACAGAATCATCTGGAGTGTTTTTCCCAGGTTTTTGGGGAATAGCAGCACCGTACTGGGTGTCCGGTAAATCAAATTCACTTCATGGGTTCCCAGCCAATCCTGAAAAGAATGAAATTATTAGAGCCGGAATGGAATCAATTGGATTTTTAATACATGATATTTTTTCCACAGTAAACCATGTTCAATCGTTAAGTCCAGATTTTATCACTGTCAGTGGTGGTGGGGCGAGGACACCACTTTTACAATTCATATCAGATATTTTGCAGATTCCAATCGGGGTGTCATCAATGAAAGATAAAACAGCAATGGGTGTTTTTAATTTATTAAAAATCTCGGAGGATGTGAATTGGAAACCAAGCCCAACTTCTTGTAGCACTATTTTGAATCCAAAAATGAATAAGGTAGATAGAATGAAAAAACTCGAAAGCTGGAGAAAGGTATTGATTTCCGAGGGGATTCAGCCAACTATTTCACAATAATTGATATTGAATTAAACCAATATTTAACAATGAATAAATTGCAATTAGTTCCCTTGTATTTGGGATTAGTATTCGGCCAAACAGGCACACTTACGGGACTGATTCGCGATGTGTTCACACACCAACCATTAATCGGGGTGAATGTCATTGTAAGCGAAACGGAAATCGGCGCTGCAACAGATGAAGGAGGAAATTTCAGAATTGAAAATCTTCCTGTTGGATCTTATGTAATCCATGTTTCCATGATTGGATATGAACAGGTGAAACGGGCGAATATTCATATTGTGCCAAAACGGAATACAATCACAAATTTTGATTTACATCCTCAAGTTTTGCAGGGCAAAAGTGTTGAGGTAACAGTAACATATTTTGAAAAAACAAAAGATGCAGTCACAAGTAGCCGAACCGTTGATATTGAGGAAATTCGTTCTGACCCAATCGGCGCTTACGATATTATGGCTATGATGCAATCGTTACCTTCTGTCGTATCGGGATCAGATCAGACAAATGAAATAATCGTCCGCGGTGGTTCCCCTGGAGAAAATTTATTTATAATGGATTTTCTTGAGATACCTTACCCTAACCATTATCCTGAACAAGGAAAGGGCGGAGGTCCTGTCACCATGGTAGATACTGAATTTATTGAACGAATTGATTTTTTTGCCGGGGCATTTCCGGCTCGATATGGAGAAAAATTATCTTCTGTGATGGATGTAACACTTCGAGATGGAAATCGCGAAAACCACCTTCAGCAAATGGATTTAAACATGGCAGGTTTCGGATTAACTGCTGAGGGCCCAATCGCCGAAAATTCATCCTATATTTATTCATTAAAACGCTCCTTTTTGGACCTTGTCATTTCATCTTCTGGATTACAAGCCATACCAAAGTATTGGTCAAGCCAAGGGAAAATTGTGTATCATATATCGCCAACACAAAAAGTCTATGTTAATTTTATTGGAGGTATTGACAACATCACAATAGAAGGTGAAAACAATCCCCAATTGCGTGGTGCAGAAAATGTTGATTATTCTTCTTGGCAATCTACCTTTGGAATGACCTATAAAAATTTATTCTCTAAAAGTGGTTACTTTATATCTTCGATTGGGAAATCTTGGATTAGCCTTAATGCAGATGTTTATGAGATTAATTCTGATTTAGAACGAGACATTTATTTCGAAAATAAAGATTTGGAAGGGGATCTTTCTTTTCGGAGCAAAATTGTGTATAAGCTCAAAAAAGGAATTGAATTGAGTGGTGGATTATCCGCAAAATCTATAAATCTTGATTATGAAAATTGGTTTGCAGATCGACCGAAAAATCTTTATGGTTATTCACTAGATTCCGCTGAATCCCCACAATCTATTAGCGAAGAGGTTTTTTATACCACATATTTTGATAACCCCAATACAATTATCACCGAAATAGGGTCTTTTGGAGAATTAGACACTTTCAAAACAAAAGCTGTTTTGAATTATCAAAAATATGGTGGATTTCTTCAAATCAATTCGCTTCCCTTTCCGAATATGGAGATATCGCTTGGTGCCCGACTGGATTATATTTCATTCACAGATGAATCAAGTTTATCTCCAAGGTTTGGAATGAAATATCATTTAACCCCACTATTAAAACTTAATTTATCTGCGGGGCGATATTTTCAATCACCATTTAATATCCAGTTGAATTCCAATAGCGGATCACCAAAAAGCCTTAAAAATTATTTTGCTGACCAATTGGTGGGTGGGTTCGAGTTTTTCCCAGCTTCGGATACACGAATTACTTTGGAATATTATGTTAAAAAATATGATGATATGGTGACATTCGAAATATTGGAAAATTCCGCCGGCAAAGACAGTTTGAACTTTGAAAACTTAGTCAATGTTGGAGAAGGGCAATCAGATGGAATCGAATTTTTTATACAAAAAAAGTATTCAGACAATTGGTATGGCTCAATTTCTTGGTCTCATTCAATTGCCGAGGGTGTGGATCCAAGATCAAACACTCTTTATCCTTGGGATTACGATTATAAAGATGTTATGAACATTGTGGGTGGATATAAAATTCAGTACACAAATTTTAGTTGGTATAAATCCTATAAAAATTCGTGGGTTGCGAAAGCGTTTTCTTGGCTCCCGTTTATGCCAAGCGATGAATATGAAATCAGTATTAAATACCGATATATGGGAGGGCGGCCTTTTACCTTAAAACATTTTGACCCAACAACAAGAGATTGGTATTCAAATTCCGATGATGCTTGGAATACGGAAAGGTATGGGAATTATAATCGATTGGATATTATGATTCAACAGCGGTTTAATTTTAAGAAAGTAAATCTTGTAGCATTTTGGGATATTATAAATATTTTGAACCGACCCAACCCCAATGAATATGTTTATATCGAAGATGGATCAAAAGTAATGAGTTGGCAATATACAACAATGCCAATAGGTGGGATGATTTTGGAATTTTAGGCCAACAATTGTTGTAATGCAGATACCAATTTATCTGCATCTGTTTCATCATTGTAAGCATTAAACGAAACCCTGAGATAATTTTTATTTTTCCAAGTAAAAACAGGTATTTCAATATTGTATTTTGACATCAGTTCGTTTTTAAGATTTAAGCTGTTAACATTTGGAACTTCCACACTTGCCATCTGGCCAAGCCATTCCTCCGAATTTGGGCAAATTGGATTTGAATGAATGACCTCACAAATCCGGTCACGAGTTAATCGCGTTAAATCTCGGCATATTTTTTTAACAGATTCCCAATTATTGTTCTGCTGGAACTTAATAGCATCAGACACAGCCAAAAATGCACTTGGATCCCCAGTCCCCTGATATTGATTTTCATAAACAAACGGTGATGAGGAGGGATCCATGTCTTTTCCCCAACTTATGATCAGTGGTTTAATATCTTTTTGAAGATTTTTTTCTACATAGAAAAAGGTCGATCCCTTGGGTGCGCTCAGCCATTTATGGCAGGCGCCTGTATACACATCCGGTTTCATTCCTTTTAGGATTAATGGAATATGCCCGGGGACATGGGCGCCATCTATTATAGTTAGGATTCCTTCAGACCGTGCTCTTTTACATATCTCATTAACGGGAAAAATCAATCCGGTCGGACTTGTAATTTGACTTATAAATATTATTTTTGTTCGAGGAGTTACACCTTCCCAAAAACGTTCCACAAATAAATCATGTGAGATTACGGGTAGGATAATTTCCTGTTGAATAAATTGATACCCTTTTTCTTCTTGATACCATTCCCAGGCTCTAATCAATGCCCCGTATTCATGATCAGTGGATAGCACTTCATATCCCGGATCGAAATTTAAACTGCGGATAATGGTATTGATTGCTGTCGTGGGGTTGCGGATAAAAATAACATCAGCAGCTTCACAACCAATGAAATTCCCAAGATCGGCTCGGGCTTGTTTCAGATAGTAATAAATATCTTTTTCGAAAAACTGAACAGGCTGGCTCTCTAGTTTTTTCTGCCAATTCTGATATGCTGCAAATACGGGCTTAGGGCAGGCACCAAATGATCCGTGGTTTAGAAAAACCACGTTAGATTTTAAAAGATATTGATCCTTCAAATGCTATCGCGCCAGAGCGCCCATTGGATCCCACGGTGGAAGACTTATTGGGTCTTTCTGGTACAAAGAGTAATGATCCTTCGAAAGATAATCCTTATGCACAACAACTTCATAATTGTACTCATCAAACCATGAGTCCGTCATAATATCGTAACCTTTATCTCCTCGTTTATCACCCCAAGAATTTTCCACTCGCCATTTTTTTGCACGACCCTTGCCATCTAAATCTACACCGGTGAAGACCATCGCATGTGTCATGGCGCTGTCTCCATATTCCAATCGGTCAGCTTTTGTCATAGGGAAATCCATTCCGTAAAAGAGATTAAAATCAAACAAATCCATGTCCATCACACCCAAATTCCTGTGAAAATGTTTCCCAACGTCACAGCCAAACCAAACAGGATTGTCATCTTGGATGGATTTAACAGCGACTGTTTTTAATTCATTTGATGATAGATTTAAATAACGAATGATGTCGCCTTCTATAACATTCCCAAGATAGTCGACAGTATAAACCTCATTGTAAGATTTGTCAGACATGGGACAATTGATTAGGCACACATAATCTGTTAAATTTAATCCTACGTGATCCTTAAAGAATGTTTTTGGAGTTAACTTTTCAAACCGATGAAATTTCTTATCTTTATCTCTAATCTGCCAATCAAACGACGCGGGAGGCGATCCTAAGCTGATAGTAAGAATTTGAAAAATAGACCCAAGCATTTCCTTTTTGATTTTCCTCAACTCTTTTATTGTATTCCCCTTAGCGTGTGAATCTCTAAGGGATTTTGCAAACTCCCTCAACTTTCTAGCGATCATTCGGTTCATACGCATAGATTTACTACTTTGATAACTTTCCGGCATTTCTGTCTGCGGTACAACTCCATATTTATGAATCAGATTTACAAACATGTGCCATTGTCCGCCGTCTTGAATTGGATCATCTAGTAAATGCATTACCAAACGACTATCCCAAGGTTCATCTGCGCATCGAATGATACTTTCTAAAAAATAATTCGACTTTTCTAACTTATCAAAAAACATAAAATAATTTTGACTGAATTCGAACTGTTTGAGATTGTATTTACGCCCCAAATAGATCCTGAAAAGGTTCAACCCGGCAAATCCCCAACAACGTCCGCTTGATTTTTGATTAGTAATAGGCATTTGCCCACTTACCATTTCTGAAAAAGAATGATCAATTTTTCTAAACGCTTCCCAGTCCATGGCAAGGTCAATAATTTCTCCTCGGACGGAAACGTTCCGTGCTAATTTTACCGTTGGAGAAATATCTGATGACTTTTGATATTCTTTAATATTCTTTAATAGAATCTTTTCGCTCATTTTTTTTCCTTATTTATTTTGTGAATGAAAGCAATCCAAGTATGGTTAAAATAAAATATCCAACTAAAACCGCTGCACCTTCGTAATCTTTTGCAACTCTTTGGCCAAAAAATAGAACCATGAAGTTTATTCCTGAAATAATGAAACCAAGGATTAAATAATCGCTACTATAATTCAATAGATAAAGAATTGCTCCACATAAACAAAGACCACCTCCGAACAATTCAAGAAAAGTTATAATACTTAAAGTAATCGGCACCGTTCCTCTAAGGATAGAGTTCTTAAAATGATCTTCGAGCCAAGCAATATTTCCTTTTCTATCGAATATTTTATCAATCCCGGATTGAATAAGTGCAATCGCTATAAACATTCCAATTAAAGATTGGGATAGCATCAGAATGGTGAGATCAAATGTTAAAAATGGTATCATAAAATAATTTTAGAATTAGGAAATCAGGTTAGTTATTTTTTCTTTTACAAGATCTCTTAGGTTTTCAACTGTTAAATCTTTGTAATCACCTGAATATATAGGATCACCAAAATTCACAGTTAAAGTTCCGGGGTATAAATGCCAATCATATTTTTTCTTTGCTTTATATGCGCCAATAATCCCCGTTGGGATAATAGTTACGCCAGTATTTTTAGCGACATGAAAAGCTCCTTTTTTGAAGGGACCCATTGATCCACTTAACGTTCTTGTTCCTTCTGGTGAAATAATAAATGAAATTCCTTTTTTTATTTCTTTTTCCGCTAGACTTAAACTTTCAATTGCGCTAGTCAAATTGGACCTTTGAATGGGTATTGCACCATATTTTTTAATCAAAAAACCCCAAATCGGCCAAGAAAACTGAGACTCTTTTCCAACACCAGAGATATAATGATCCACTGCGCTTACCAACATAAAATGATCGAACATGGATTCATGATTAAATAAATAAAGATAAGGTTCCCCTGTTTTTTTGGGGGGGGTCCCTTTAACATTTAATTTTTGGCCGGCACAAAACATCATTAATTTTGAGCCGCCTTTTACTATTGGATGCAGTTTTTTTACTGGGATGAAAAGCAGAAGGAGCAAATAAAATGAAAAAAACAGAATAAATATTATTCCTACCAACGGCCAAAGTAAAAGAGAAATAAGAGTCTTCAACATGATAATGATTGATCAAATATCTTAAGTGTTGCTTTCGGAAAAGGGAAAGAATTTATGTCTTTTTGTTTAATCCATTTTGTATTTTTTGTAATTGGAATAGAATTCCCGTTTGATAAATTACAATGGTAGGCAGATAAATTAATTTTAAAATGTGTATATTGATGTTTTACAAACCCGGCTTGACTTTTCACAATCACTTTGATGTTGCATTCTTCCTGAATTTCTCTTGCCACCGTGGTATCCAACCTTTCATTTAATTTTCTTTTCCCGCCGGGAAGTTCCCACATTCCACCTAGATGCAATTTATTTTCCCGACGTTGTATATAAAACTTATCATTATCCCAAATAATGCCTACGCTAACATCGTAAGTGGGAATTTTTTTAAGTTTTAACTGAGCAGGATATTTTTCCGGACTTTTGGTTATAAAAGCTAAACATAGATCAGACAGTGGACAATTTAGACAATTCGGTTTTTTGGGAATACATATTTGACTTCCTAATTCCATCATTGCCTGATTGAAATCGCCGGGATTATTTACTGCTGAAATCCACAAATCTAGAGTCTTTTTGATTCTAATTATATTTTTTGCTGTAAATTTTTTGATTTTCATAATTCTAGCTAGTACGCGTTTTACATTAGCGTCTAAAACCGGATAAAATTCATTAAAGCATATTGACATAACAGCAGAGGCAGTATAATCTCCCACTCCCGGAAGAGATTTAAAAATTTGATAGTCTGATGGTGGAATACCATCAAACTTGTTTTCTACAATTTTTGATGCTGTATGAAAATTTCTGCACCGTCGGTAATATCCTAATCCTTCCCAAGATTTGAGTAAAGTCTTTTCTGATGCGCAAACAACATGGTTAATTGTTGGGTATTTTTTTATCCATTTTTTATAATACGGAATGACTGTTTTTACCTGTGTTTGCTGTAGCATTATTTCAGAAATCCATATTTTATAAGGGTCTTGGGTTTTTCTCCATGGCATTTCTCGTCTATTTCTAGAATACCAAGTTAAAAGATTTTTAATATTTGTATTATACATACTTATTGTTCTTTTAATAATAATTTTGAAACTTGCCAATGAAAGGATGACAAAATGTTTTTATATTGATCACGGTTTTCAAGTGGTATAATAAATTCCATTTCATCCCCTAATGTATCTATCCTTGATTCTATTTCGTTCTGTAATTCTTCACCTTTATCAGTAAGGATAATTAAGGTTACGCGCCCATCAATTTTACTTTTTTTCCTTTTAACCCATTGATTCTCGATAATTTTATCTACCAATCGTGTAGCAGTAGAGTTATCTACACCAAGTTTTTTGGCTAACGACGACATATCAATTCCATCATCTGGAATAATTGATATCAATAATACCTGGGGAAGGGTTATAGATCCTTTGCTAATTCGACTCCTAAAGAGCGATTGAAGATCTAAGAAGAAATCTTTTAGTAATTCACCAAATTCCATAGTTGTATATTACAAATAATAACAGAATTCTATAATCATTAGATTGGGGAAATAATATATTATTTCTATCCATTACTTCGGGATTGAATAAAGCAAAGTGCAATGATCTTTATACAACTTAAATACTTCTTTTATCGAATAATTACCCGATAAAAAATGACCAACCGGTTTTCTGTGATCAACCGGAATAGTGCCCATAAAATTCCACTGCCCGGGAATTAATTCCCGACTTTCACGATAATCCACAACCGGATCTGGTCCCTGAAGTCCTGTTGTGGGGCTACGCATAGAAATTGTATTTACAATTCCATCATTTTCATACCAAGTGGAATCCGTATGAGAACCATCATCCCAGTAATCAACCTTTTTACCCATTGATCTAGCATATCCTCGAAGTATAAACGGCATATTGTCAGTTGGTACATGAAATCCAGTTGTAGAGTCCAAAGAAGTTGAAGATGAAGAAAATGAGAAATAGTAAACATTTTTCTCTACCGTTAATAATGTATTCAATTCTTTTGCTCCATTAATACTTGCATCCCAAGAACAGATATTTTTTGTTTTCCAAGCTGGATGCTCTCGCATCCTTCTAAAATAATCAATCCATATTTCATCCGCTGACTTATTAAATTTCCACTGCTCAAGATCAAACTCGTAAAAATCGTTTCCAACAGCTGATGCGAGGACAATAATATCTTGTAAAAGGGGAGCAGTACTAGTAACAATATTACTCAACGTAGTTCCATCGTGTGGAGTTGAAATCGAAGTGATCGACCGAACCCAATCTGAATGTTCCTCACCCAACAAATCGCTTTCTTCGAGAATAATATCAAGAGAGTCTGAATAAATTGAGTGCGTTAATTGATAAAGTAACATCCTAACCGTTTGCCCGCCCATACTATGTCCAATTAAATGTATCGGGTGATCGGAATCCCATTCTGGATAAAGTCCTGGGAATTTTTTAACACTGGGTTTTTGAGTAATTCCGAATTTATCAGAGTGCGCTTTACCATAATCAACTTGCCCTCCTTTTATTTGATAAAATAATTCAATAGCCCGATCCCAATTCGACGAAACCGGACCTATAGAGGTCGTATATACTTCAAACCCGTTTTCCGTTAGATATTCTTCAATATCAAACTTTCCTCCCCAATATCGGTATCCAGCCATTTCATCACGCCCCCATCCCATAAATCCGTGAACTAGAATGATTGGATAATTGTTTTCGTCTTTTGAAATCCCAACGGATTGGAGCAAGAAGAAAGAAAACATAACAGCTAGATAAAACCGATTATTGTTCATAATCAAATTTATACTATTACAGCGATTATTTGTTCATTTGTTGGATAAAATAAAATCCTTGCAAAAGGCTTTTATTTAATGTGTTAATTGATAGGGAATTTTAAGAACAACAGGTTTCAATCAACATTTTGCATACTTCGTAAGGATCCATATTTGCCGAAGGACGGCGATCCTCTAAATATCCATAACCATCATTCGCCGTCGCCATTGGAATGCGTACCGAAGCACCTCGATCGCTTACTCCATATCGAAATTCATGGATAGAACAGGTTTCGTGGAGTCCGGTTAGCCTTTCCTCATTATGAGCACCATACACTGCAATGTGTTCCTCGTGTCTTTTACCCAAAGCTTCACAAGCAGTTTCAATTACTTTTATACCACCTTTCTCTCGCATTGCTTTTGTGCTGAAATTCGTATGCGCACCCGCACCATTCCAGTCACCTTTTACAGGTTTGGGATGAAGTGTCGCATTCACACCGTAGTCTTCTGCAATTCGATATAAAAGCCAACGGGAGAGCCAAAGCTGATCTGAAACTTCCAACGCCCCAAGTGGCCCAACCTGAAATTCCCATTGTCCAGGCATCACTTCAGCATTAATACCCGATAATCCAATTCCTGCTCTTACACATGCATCCATATGATCTTCTACAATTTCACGACCAAATACTTCGTCAGCTCCAACGCCACAATAAAATGGACCTTGTGGAGCGGGATATCCACCATCGGGCCAACCAAGTGGAGATCTCCCAACAAAAAATGTGAATTCCTGTTCAATCCCAAACCATGGCTCATGATCATTATACTTATCGGCAATTTCAGAAAGTTCAGCTCGCGAATTCGATTTATGCACCGTGCCATCTGCATTTAGGACTTCATTCATAACTAATATATCATCACCTTCCCTAATCGGATCCGGAATAAAACAAACCGGCAGCAACATACAGTCACTGTTGCGTCCTTCGGCTTGCATGGTGCTTGATCCATCAAACCCCCATTCCGGGATTTGCTTTAAAGATGAAATAGGTCCCTCAATGATTTTGGTTTTTGATCTCAATTTGGATGTTGGTTGGTGCCCGTCAATCCAAATGTATTCTGCTTTTACTTTAGACATGGTTTGATCTCCTTTATTGGTTGTAGGTAGGTTTTTACGATAATTTTAAGGTGAAACCTTCTTTGTAAGTGCTCATCACTACAGATGTGTGAGTGCGGATCACTCCGGGCCAAGCCTGAATGTCCCGCAGTAATTTCTCAAGCCCAGTCGAGCTTTTCACTCTAACTTTTAATAAATGACTTCCATCACCTGTAACAGAGTGGCATTCCATCACAGAAGGGTTTTTTATAGACTCACTAATAATATCTTCATAATGATCGGATGAGGAACTTACAACTGCAATAAATGCCGATAAGTCAAATCCCAATTTTTTAGCATCCAATTTCGCTGAAAACTTTTGAATGATTTCGGCTTCAGTCAGCTTTTTAATTCTTTCAGTTACAGCGGGGACAGACATCCCTACAGACTCAGCGATTTCACTAGCAGTCATTCTTGAATTGGATTGTAAAAGTGATAAAATACTAATATCCTTGGCGTCAATCATTCCGAATATTAATGTTATATTTTATAGTAATACAATATTTATTTAATATTTATATCATGTTTACCTTATTATTTTAGTTAATTACCCAACCAGCTACATCTTCGCCGATCGAAATCGCGGATGTAAGGCCGGGAGAATCTATCCCAATCAAATTAATCCATCCTTCCAACCCAGCTTCATATTCATGGCGAATATAAAATTCTGCATGAGCTTGATTTGGATGAAAATATTTTGGTCGTATTCCAGAAAAATCAGGAGATATTTGATCTATCTTTAGATCGGGAATGTATTTATTGGCTTCATTAAAAAACATTTTTTTCAGATTAGAGTCAACTTCATATTCTTCAGCAAAGTCACTCAGCCAAGTGGCGCTTGGTCCCAGTTTCGCCATTCCAGATTTATCAAAACTTAAATGAATTCCAAGCGAATCGTGTTCTTTGTCTGGGAGGGGATACACCAAATGCGAAAATGCAGATCGCCATTTTGATGATAATTTAAAATATTCACCTTTAGAATATTGTAACTTCGGAGTATTGGCATCCATCACCATTTTTGAAATTTCAGCGCTGTAAAGACCTGCAGCATTGATAACCCAATTGGCTGTAACGAGATCTTCGGTTGACCCATTCTGACCAACGGTGATTGAAAATATTTTATCATTATGAATGACCTTATTTACCGTGCTCATGTATAACAAATCATGATTTGCGTTTGTAGAAATTCTTTTAAATGCAGACATGAGTTCGTGAGCTGAAATAATTCCTGTTGATTCAATAAAAATTGCTGATTCTGCATCAATATTCGGTTCTAGAGAGACAATTTCTTGCTTACCAATCATCCGCATCCCATCAACACCATTTCGACGACCTTGCTCAAATAATTTCTTTAATTCTGCATTCTGTCCTTTTTGGGAAATCACTAATTTCCCACATTTATTATACCATATACTTTCTTCATCACAAAATTGATACAACTGTTTATTTGCCCTCACACAATATGAGGCCTTTAAAGAACCATCCGGATAATAGAGTCCGGAATGAATCACTTCGCTATTCCTGCTGGAGGTGCCATGACCAAAACTATCTTCTTTCTCTAAGATCAAAACAGACGATTCACCCTTTTTGGCCAAAGCTCTAGCTATTGCCAATCCGACAACTCCGGCACCAATTATTACAATTTTATAATCAGCAGTCATTAGATACTTTGCTTATTCTCAAATGTTTTGGAACTCGTATTCATATCATTCATTAAAACTTCAACCCAAACCCCAATCCCGAGGCCCAACCACCATTGCCATACATATACGTACCAAGATCAAATGAATATTCGCTAAAAGAATAAGATAATCCAAATCCGGTATCTGCAAAAAAATCTCTCATAACACCGTAGGTTGTTTGCTGGTTTAGCTTCATGCTTGTTGTGCCTAATCTTAGTTGAAAATGATAGGGAAAATCAACAACTCCGCTCAAATGTGCTCTAGTAGAATTTTCTCCCGGATAATAAATAGCGTCTAGAGCTAACTCTAGTGGAAGGTAGGCTAGTTTTCTTGCCCCACCAAAAGATATGCGAATTGGCAAGTTTTCCTCTACGCCGGTATAATGATCAATCGGCATTCCTCCATTTTGTATGGTTGCTGATATCTTGCCTAAATCATTTGGAAGTGTTATTAAAATTCCCAAACCCATTGTCAATACTACAGCTTGATATTTTTCCAAATTGCTAATGAAGATTCCGGCATTTAGTCCTGTGGCATATATTTTACTAGTATCAGACCATGTAGATGAAGCACTTAGCCAAGAATCTGACGACATGTAATTTTCTGTGGAAATATTATTATTATCTTTCCCTTCAAAAATTCCATATCCGAAATGTCTTAAACTAACAGATATTGTTCGGGATTTTCTTGGAAGAAGAATTGAAACTGACTCTGCTATAATATCTCCCGGATAGCTAATGATACCGATTGAAAATAACCGTCCATCGGATCGAATGACAGCAGGATTAAACCGATCAGACTCTAAGGATTGTATACACTCTCCACCACCAGCCATCGCCAATGTTTGCGGATGAAACCACAGATCCATTCCGGGGAATGAAACCTGGGCAAAAGATACGTGGATCAAAACAAGAAATATAGCTGTCGATTTCAATCTCATAATAATGATACTGGATTGATATCAATGGTAATTCGGACACCCTTTTGATTCTGTTTCATATCATCAATATTTAATCCCTTCCGAAGAAAGGTGTGTAGTTTTTTTCCTGATGCATCTTTGTCTTTATTTGATTTAAATACTATCTGCATACGCCAATTATCTCGAATGCGTTCCCGATAACAATATGCAGGACCGAGTATATCCAAACCCTTAAAAGAATGCGGAAATACTTTGCTGACTTTTTGACTGACTTTTTCTACATTTTGTTTCGACTTACCGGAAAATTCTACTTTTGCAATCCAGCTGAATGGAGGATAATTCAGAGATTTTCTTTCACTAAGCAATACATTATAGTATTTCTTTAAATCGAGCTTTGATGCCGCCTTAATAACCGGGTTTTCTTTGTCATAGGTTTGGATCACAACTTCGCCTTGTTTTTTTCTTCTTCCCGCACGACCAGAGGCTTGGTATATTAACTGGAATACTCTTTCTCCTGCACGAAAATCCGGAAGATACAAACCAGTGTCCGCATTAATGATTCCAACCAAAGTTGCTTTTTCAAAATCTAGCCCCTTGGCAATCATTTGCGTACCTAATAAAATATCAATGTCACCTTTGCCAAATTTTGACAGCGTCTGACTTATATCTTTCGCCGAGCGTGCAGAATCTATATCCATTCGTTCAACATTAGCTGACGGAAAAGTACTTTTTACCAAATCTTCCACGCGCTGAGTTCCAATTCCGGAAAGCTGTAACAGATCGCTGGAACAATTTTTACACTGGTTTGGCGGCGGAGACTGAATCAAACCACATAAATGGCATTTCAGAGTATTCCCTTGTTTATGGTAAGTCAAGGTTACTTCACAATGAGGGCACATTTCCGTGTGTCCGCAATCTAGGCACCTTACCACTGGCGAATGCCCACGACGGTTTTGTAATAATATCACCTGCTCATTCTTATCAAGTCGCTCTTGAATCTTTCCCTGCAAGAGAGATGAAAAAATATATCGTGGATTTCCTACTTCTTCAGCTTCAAGATTCATATCAACTACATGCACCAATGGATACTTAGCACCACCAAATCTTCTGGGTAAACTTAATGGATTAATCTTGCCTACGATTTCATTGTAATAGCTTTCAAGGCTAGGCGTTGCGCTGGATAATAAAACCACACATTTATGAATTTTCCCCCGCATTAATGCCACTTCTCTAGCATGATAACGCGGATCGGGAGATTCTTGTTTAAAGGATGATTCCTGTTCCTCATCCAATACAATTAGACCCAAATCTTTCACTGGCATAAAGACGGCGCTTCTCGCGCCCACTATCACCTTACATTCGCCTAAACAAACTCGCTTCCAAATCCATGAGCGTTCTGATTGTCCTAATTTCGAATGCCATAAAGTTACTGTATCGCCAAAGGCGGCTCTGAATCGACCGGCTATTTGTGGAGTTAATGAAATTTCCGGTAGAAGAATAATAACAGATTTACCCTTAGCTAAAACTTTGCGGGCGGCCTCGATATAAATTTCAGTTTTTCCACTGCCTGTTACTCCATGCAATAAATATGGGTTGAATTCCTTCAAATCTATAGAGTTTGATAGTTGATTAATAACTTCTTTTTGATCATCGTTGAAATTGATTTTTTTAAAAATAGGTTCATCTAAAAATCCCGTAGCAGCAGGTAACATTGATTCTTCACCTATATCCACTAATCCAATTTCTGCGAGTCTTGTGCACACTTGGTGTGGGTTTTTTACTACTGCATTCAATTCATGAATATATATGGGGGTTATCTTATGAGATAAATATTGAAGAACATTTTTCTGAGAAGTCGCTCGCTCTGTTACCAAAGAAATATCTGGTGATTTTTTAAGCATGACGGTTTTATTGACTTTGGGTTTTACCTGCGTAGAATAGCGGGATGGAAGTACGGCGGTTGCTGCCTTTCCAATAGGAACAAGATAATAATCGCTGATCCATGTAATAAGTTTCCATAGGGATTCATTTAGGATCGGCTGTTCATCCACAAGATAATTAATTTCTCTGATTCGTCCCTTAAATTTGGTTTTCTTCCGCATATTTACAACAATTCCCTGAGCTGTTCTTCGGCCTAATGGGGCTTTTACTCTGGAACCTACAGCGATGGAACCAGATATTGAGGCTGGGACGCGATAGGTAAATACCCGGTAGCTTGAAATTGGGAAGGCAACATCAACAAACATGATGATTGAAAATAGAGGAGAGGTTCGCCTAGTGGCAATAGATTCTTTATATTCTTGCGCAATAATTATATAAAAAAACTATGTTAAATAATAATAAACAGATCATTTTTTTAATGTTATCGCTTGCTTTGATTATTCTGAGATTAATATTTATCGGAACCACAATGATTATTGACGATGAGGCTTATTACACAATGTATGCGCGCCACCTATCTCCGGGTTATATTGACCATGGACCAATTGTTGGAATTGTAATCTGGACTTTCACCAGCCTTTTTGGGGAGAATGGATTTGGTGTACGCATTGGGGCGGTGTTAATGCTTTCGGGGTTAGGGTGGATTCTTTATGAATTCGGAAAAAAATATTTCTCAAAACGAACTGGCATTATTTTATCATTACTAGTAACTGCCAATATTTTATTCCACACCAATGGAATTATAATTACTCCTGATGCTCCACTTGCTTTTTTTACAATTATTACAATTATTACCTATTTCAAAGCGTACCACAAAGATCCAAAATACCTGATTCCCGGTGGCATACTTTTGGGATTTGCTCTCTTGTCAAAAATATCTGCTCTCTTTCCAGCCATTGCGATTGCTTTATACCCTATTTTAAATTCTAGAAAAAGAGAATTTTTAAAAGACTCTCGATATTATTTATCATTTTTATTTGCTATTATTGTATTCAGCCCATTTATTTTTTGGAATGCTCAAAATGGCTGGGCATTTTTTGCATATCAAGGTGCTCATGTTTCTGGGAAAGGAGGGTGGGGAACTTTTTTAGAATTGTGGACTGGGTTATTCATTCTGGTGGGACCAGTTTTATTTTTTTATGCTATTACCAAACCTTTTGAGATTTGCTTAAAACACAAAGAAAGAAAGAAAAATTCGGATGCGGTGTTTTATTTTTCTCTGGTTGGCATAATCCCTTTAATCTATTTTCTTGTACACTCGTTCTTTTCCCGAATGGAAGTAAATTGGCCTGCGCCTGTATTTTTTGGTGGATTTTTTGTCTGCGGAATCATCTTTGGTCAAAACTGGATACAATATAGAAAACAGTTTTATTTCCAAATTATATACTCGCTAATTCTTATAGGAATAATAACAATTCAAACCTATTTACCTTTTCTACCCGTTCATGGGAAAAACGATATCACCAATAGATATTATTATTACTCCAGCTTTGACGACGAATTGAAATTATATTTTAAGGATCAGTTGGGCGATCGCGAATGGCGGATTGCATCAAATAATTTCCAAGTTCCTTCTATGATTAATGTGTATTTAAAACCAAAGCTTGAGGCAGTATGTTTGTCAATCAATTACCATGAAACTTTATATTCATTTTTGTACCCTGATTCTATGCTCGTCAATAAAGATTTGTTACTTATTTGGAAAGGGAAACAATACCCGGGAGCGTTGAAAGATTATTTTCAAACAATTACAAAATTAAACTCTTTTGAATCTAAACGGGGAGGGTCGGTACTTAGACAATACACTTTCTGGCTTGCCGCTGGATATAAAGGAAAAATTCATTAAATAATACAAAAATCCCTGTGATGCTTAAAGCTTCACAGGGATTTATAGATTACCAATTGTCTTATATTAAGATTTTATAACATACAGTTTGATTTCAGATTCTAAGTCGGTGGTAATTTTTACGGGGATATGATAAATCCCAAGTGCTTTTATGGGTTCGTCCAATACAATTGATCCTTTGTCGATGTTAATTCCTTTATCCGACACTGCTTTGTGAATATCTAATGTTGTAACAGAGCCAAATATTTTTTCCTCTTCACCTACTTGAACTTCTATTGTGATTTCTGTCTTTTTTACCTGATCTGCTAGATGTGAATATTTTTCAACCTCTCTGAGTTTTCTTGCTTCCGACACCCGTTTTTTCTCATCGGACAACGCACGATTTCTTTTTGAGGACCTAACGGCAAGACCTCGTGGGAAAAGAAAATTTCTTGCATGCCCTGGTTTAACAGTAATGATATCACCAGCTTCGCCAAGTGGTTCTACATCGTCTAATAAAATGACTTCCATAATTATATCCTTCCGGTTTTTCCAGATTTAATTTTCACTAATATTTGTATAGGGCATTAAAGCGATGTTACGGGCGCGTTTTATCGCTCGAACAACCTTGCGGTGCATTTTTGCTGATGTGCCAGTTACGCGCCTAGGCATAATTTTCCCTTGATCATTGATAAACTGTTTTAACAATTTTACATCTTTATAATCAACTTTTGTAATGTTGTTTTCTTTAAAAAAACAAATCTTTCTGCGACTTACAAATGCCATTTGTTATTCCTCCTCTTTTTCTTCATCTTCGGGACTATCTTCCTGAGTTTCTTTGGATTCGAGTTCGGGTTTAGAAATTTTTATAGAATCCTCTTCTGAATCTGAGTATTCAGTTTCCTTTTCCGGTTCTGGATCGGCAACTTCATCAGATTCGGATTTTTCTTGAGACTCAACATCGCTCTTCGAATCTTCATCTATTGATTGCCCAACATCATCTTTTCGGGTTTCCTCAAGATAAACTTCCGGCCTTTCATCCAGCTTTACTGTTTGAGACCTCATTATATTCTTGTTCAGTTTGATATAAGTTTCTAATTCAATTAATGTAGATGAATCTGTTGTTTCGAACTGAAGTAAAATAAAGGTACCATATTTTTGTTTTGAAATAGAGAACGAAAGTTTCTTTTTCCCCCAAACTCGATGATTTATAACCGAATATTTTATTTTTTCGGCTTCTTTATTTACATCCCCAATGATATCTTGAATCCTTTGTTCCTCATAATTCGGATTCAGGATATATAGGGTTTCATAGTATTTCATATATTGCTCCTGATTTTTAGGCAATTAGTGGTGCAATAACCAATGACACCACAGACATAAGTTTTATTAAAATATTAAGCGATGGTCCCGATGTATCTTTGAATGGATCACCAACGGTATCGCCAACAACAGCTGCTTTATGCGCGTCCGATCCTTTTTTCAGCATTACACCATTTACTTCCACACCTTCTTCAATCATTTTCTTTGCATTGTCCCAGGCACCGCCGGCATTGGATTGAAAGATTGCCATTAACACTCCGGTCACTGTCACCCCGGCAAGTAAACCTCCTAAAGTTTCTGCGCCAAAAGTAAAACCAACTACTACCGGAGATGAAATTGCAAGAATTCCAGGAAGCACCATTTCTTTTATCGCAGATTGAGTTGATATTTCAACACATTTTCCGTGCTCAGCTTTATCAAGTCCGGCCTCATAGGTTGCTTTATCCTCTTCGGACCAAGATGATTCATCACCTTTATCCAGTATTTCTAATGCCGCTTTAAGTTCTGGAATGTCTCTAAATTGTCGACGAACTTCTTCGATCATTGCCATCGCTGCTCGACCGACGGCGCCCATTGCCATTGATGAAAAAAGGAACGGCAGCATTCCGCCTACAAACAAACCGGCCATCACCATGGGATTGGAAATATCAATAGATTTTATTCCACTTTGCACCATGAATGCGGCAAACAGAGCCAATGCGGTTAAAGCAGCAGAACCGATTGCGAATCCTTTACCGATTGCGGCCGTTGTATTTCCAACCGCATCCAATTTATCAGTTCTTTCACGAACCTCTTCGGGTAAACCGGCCATTTCGGCAATACCGCCTGCATTATCAGAAATGGGGCCATATGCATCAATCGCCAATTGAATTCCTGTATTGGCAAGCATACCTAGTGCCGCCATTGCAATTCCATACAATCCTGCAAAATAATGAGCACCCATAATAGCCGATGCTAAAATTAAAATTGGAACTGCTGTCGATTGCATTCCAACTCCGAGTCCGGCAATAATGTTTGTTGCAGATCCTGTCATAGATTGTTCTGTTATAGATCTAACTGGCGACGTCCCGGTACCAGTATAATGTTCTGTAATCATTCCAATACCAAGACCGGCAGCAAGTCCAATAGTTGATGCCCAAAAGACGCCAAGGTTAGTATAGTCACCATTTAGTGAATAGGATTCCGGCAACAAGGATGTAATTAAAAAGTACATTACGCCAACCATGATGGCCGATGAACCAAACTCACCAATATTCAAAGCTTTTTGAGGGTTTCCACCTTCTTTAACTGAAACCATAAAAGTTCCGATAATTGATACCAAAATCCCCGACCCCGCTATGAGAAGCGGCAGAATAACAAAATTCAGATTGAAACTATCTGCTACTAAAATGCTCGCGCCCAAAACCATTGAACCAACAATAGAACCAACATATGATTCAAATAAATCTGCTCCCATACCTGCCACATCGCCAACATTATCACCAACATTATCTGCAATTGTAGCCGGGTTTAGTGGGTGATCTTCAGGAATCCCAGCTTCTACCTTCCCAACTAAGTCCGCACCTACATCTGCTGCTTTTGTATAAATACCACCACCAACGCGGGCGAAAAGCGCAATCGAGGATGCGCCTAAAGAGAATCCGGAAATAACGGTTAATATCCTTGGATAATCTGCATCGAAATAAAATTGATAAAATGTGAATAATCCTGCCAAACCAATTACGCCTAATCCCACAACCGAAAGACCCATAACCGATCCGCCGGTAAACGCCACATTTAGCGCAGGAGCAAGGCCTGTACGTGCAGCATGGGTAGTTCTATTATTTGCTTTTGTTGCAACTCTCATTCCGAGGAATCCGGCAAATCCCGATGCTAGAGCGCCAACGCCAAAAGAAAGGGCAATCAATATACTAGACCCTTCTCTTCCTGCATTTGCATACCCTAGTAAAAGCGCAACCACCAGCACAAATATAGCTAACACTCTATATTCAGCCTTCAAGAATGACATTGCGCCTTCCGCTATATTGGATCCGATTTGTTTCATTCGATCTGTGCCTTCATCCTGCTTAGAAATCCAACTTGTTTTCCACGCTGAATATATTAGCGCCAAAACACCGGCACCAATAACGGCCCATAAATATTGAGTTACATTAATCATGCTTCATCTTTCTTTTTTGAGTTATAATGGTTCATTGTGTTATTAATTCCATTACGAATAATTGATTCTGCTGCATCAGCTGCGATTTGAACTGATTCGGCTGCATCAAGTAAATCCTTGTTTCTGAAAGCTTTTAACACATACGATTCAGCGGGACGTTTTTGGTCGCTCGCTGCCACGCCAATTCTCAGCCGAGGAAAATTTGTGATCCCTAAGCTATAAATCACAGATTCCATGCCCCTATGACAACCATCGCCACCTTTGGGGCGGATTCGGATTGTACCAAGCGGCAAATCAACATCATCCACAACAATGTGTAAATCAGAAATAGACATGCCAAATTCACTGACAAAGTGGTTCACAGCGCCTCCGCTTACATTCATTCCAGTGGTAGGCTTCATAAGTAACGAATCGAATTTTTTAGATTCTGCATATACGTAATCCCCGATGCCCGGTGAAAACCGACAACCCCAACGCCTGGACAATTCATCCACCACCCAAAAGCCTGCATTATGTTTTGTGTCTGCATATTCATTTCCAGGATTCCCAAGCCCTACAAAGGCGATCATGGCTTCTCTTTAGCTTCCTTTTTATCATCAGAAAATTCTTGCTTGGAAGCTCTTTCGCTCGGGTCATCTCCTTCTTTGACCTTTTCACCATCAACAACATCTTCACCATCCTCGGGTTCTTCACCTTCTGCGAGTTCTTCTTCCGGAAGTTCGAGTTCAACTTCGGTGACCGGAGGTTGAATTGTTACAACTGTAGTATCTCCGGGATTAATAATTTCGATCTCATCTCCCAGCGAAATATCATTGACAGTAAAGTTTTGGTTGATGTCCAAATCAGTTATATCCATAACTACATTCTCCGGCACGTCTGACGGAAGGCATTGAATGTCCAAAGTAGACAAATTTTGCATAAGAACACCACCACCATCTTTTACTCCTAGGGATTCTCCTTCAAGTATAATTGGGATTGAAATACCAATTTTTTCGCTCATATGGACACCCTGAAGATCAATATGTATTATTTCTTCAGTCACGGGATGATATTGCACTGATTTAACCATAACGTGCCGTTTTCTGCCTTCAAGTTCAACCTCAAATATATGACTTCCACTTTGAATGGCTTTATGAAAAACCCCTTTGTCTAAAACGAGGTTTTGGTTATCCTCGCCATGAAAATAAAAATTCGCAGGAATTTTTCCTTCAGATCGAAGCGTTTTCGATGCTACGCTTCCAAGTGTTTCACGTATTTCAAGATCTAATTCAGTATAATTGGCCATGAGATCGCTCCTTTTTAAAATTCAAACAGGGCACTGACCGATTCGCCTGTGTGAATTCGTTGAATTGCCTGCCCAAATATTTGGGAGACTGTGATTATTTTCATTTGTTCCATTTTTTTGTCTTCAGGTATTTCTAAAGTATCCGTTACAATAAGGTTAGAAATATTTGACTCTTTAATTCTTTCAACTGCTGGACCCGATAAAATGGCATGCGTTGCAATCGCAGTAACAGATTTTGCGCCATTTTCTTTTGCTGCGGTAGCCGCATTGACCGTCGTGCCCGCTGTGTCTATCATATCATCAATGATTAAAACATGTCTGTCTTTTAAATCGCCAATTAAATGAGTAACCTCGGCTCGGTTATGTTCATATCGTCTCTTCTCAATCAAAGCGAAGTGCATCCCCAATCTCTTGGCATATGCCTGACTCATCAAAGCAGACCCAACGTCAGGAGCAAGCACAACACAGTTGTCCTTTTCTAATTCTAATTTTTTTATTTCCTCTAAAAGAACCATTCGGCTGTATAAATGATCAAAAGGAATAGAAGCAAACCCCTGGATTTGTGTGGAATGTAAATCCATTGAAATTAATCGATTGGCGCCTGCGGCCGTAAACATATCTACCAATACACGCGAAGAAATAGGAACTCTTGGCTGGTCTTTTCTGTCTTGCCTCCCATAACCAAAATATGGAACGACTGCTGTAACTCGTTGGGCAGAAGCTCTCACAGCAGCATCCAGCATTAACGTAAGCTCAAGAATGTTTTGCGCTGGAGAATTTGTGGATTGAATAATGAAAACATCATCTCCACGAATATTCTCTTCAAATTTTATCCAGAGTTCACCATCTGCGAAATTTTTTATAGAAATATCGCCAAGTGACAGATTCAGTTGATCGGCAATGCCCTTAGCAAGTTCGGGATTGCTACGTCCTGAAAATATTTTTAGTTTTCTTTCACTCATAATGTTTTCTTTAGTTGCCGGGCTTGGATTCGAACCAAGATTAACGGCGTCAAAGGCCGCGGTCCTGCCCTTAGACGACCCGGCAATAGTTGGGAAGAGTGGATTCGAACCACCATTAGCCGGACTAGCAATCCGGATTTTTCCATCAAATAATATCCCAATAGGCCCTACTTAATGAAGATGAAAAATTCTGATAATCTGGATATTAAACTGGGTGGGTGAGAACAGTACGATACTGTGGTTTGAACTTTCGATCCGCTTCTAATGCTAAAGTTTCGTCGCTGAAAATTCCAAACACAGTCGAACCGCTACCCGACAAACTCGCAAACACTGCACCAGACGCTATCATTCTGGATTTAATGTCGCCAATTTCTGGATATGCAGGAATTACCACATCTTCGAATTCATTCTCAAACAGCTTGAAAGGAATAGGTTCCCTTTCTAAAAGGTCGGCGAAGTTAGTTGTCTGATTCTTGTTCTCCAATGAGTTTTTAACTTGCCCATATGCCCAAGATGTACTGATTGTAAATGATGGAACAACTAAAAGATATGTCCCTCTAATCTTCTGTTGAATAGGAGTAAGTTTTTCACCAACTCCATCACCAACCTGAGTTCCACCACAAATAAAAAAGGGGACATCGGACCCAATCTTTACTGCCAATTTATTTAGGTTTTCTTTGGTCAATCCAATATGATATAGTTTATTCAACCCCTTCACAACAGCTGCTGCGTTAGACGATCCGCCACCAAGACCCGATCCTACAGGAATTTGCTTATCAATATAAATTGAAATACCACCAACCTTTGGATATGTATCCTTTAGAGTTTTCCATGCTTTGTAGCAAATGTTGGTTTCGTCAGTCGGGATTGATGGGGAATTTGTGGTAAGCGAAAAGGCTGAGCTTTCCATGCTGATGTGTATTGTATCATGAAAATCCATTTCTTGGAAAAGAGTAGAAATGGTGTGATAGCCATCTTCGCGTCGCCTGAGGATTTTTAAACCAATGTTAACCTTGGCGCGAGCTAGGAATGACAAGGAATTCATAATGATCAGATTGAAGAGAGGGTGGCAATGGCCATAGCAGCGACACCTTCTCCTTTGCCGATAATCCCTAGTTTGTCTGTGGTAGTTGCTTTCACAGACACCGAAGTTTCATCAACCCTTAAAGTATAGGCAATTTGATAACGCATCTGCGGAATATATTCGGCTAAATTTGGTTTTTCTAGGATGATTGTGCTATCTATATGAACGATTTCTAAGCTTGATTTTTCTATTTCTTTCAAAGTGCGTGAAAGGAACTGCTTACTATCAACATTTTTCCACCGATCGTCTTTACTGGGGAACAAATTCCCAATATCTCCCAACCCGGCAGCACCTAGAATAGCATCTACAATCGCATGAATAAGAGCATCGCCGTCCGAGTGGCCAACTGAACCTTTTTCCGATTTAATATCTACCCCGCCAATAATAAAGGTTTCGCCATCGGCTAAGGCATGAACATCAAATCCTATTCCAGATTTAATCAATGATTCCTGCCTCAAGAATTTTCCAATCCAGTTGGTTTGTAATCTTTTTATTTCCAGGCAATCCTTCAATTACTTTTACCTTACCACCAATACGCTCAACTAATGAAGATTCGTCGGTAGCGATAATCTCATTATTCTGTGCGTTTTCAAGAGCCTTAATTAAAATATCTCTATGAAAAGTTTGTGGAGTTTGGGCAAGCCATATATATTTTCGATCTAATGTTTTTTCAACAAATCCATTTTGAATTTTTTTAACAGTATCTATTGAGGGCTCAGCAATAATACATCCATCAGTATCTTCGCATCCATTGATAGTGCTAATAATCATTTCCTCAGTAACAAACGGACGGGCACAATCGTGAATACAGATTAAGCTACAATCCTCAGAAAGGGCCAAAATGCCACTTTGAACAGAATTTTGTCGCAAGTTGCCACCAGCCACAACAAATAAATTAGTTGCGCTTGAAATTGATTTTATTTCGCGATGAATCTGAACAACATCTTCTTCGGGAACAACCACTGCGACTTCTCTGACAAGATCACAATCAAGAAACGGTTTAAGAGTTTTATAAAGAAGTGGTCGGCGACCAAGTTGTTTGAACTGTTTCTTTTCGCCAAATCGTTTCCCAGATCCTGCCGCCGGGATTACAGCACCCACTTTACCCGGAAAAACCATTAGATAATAAGCATCGCATCGCCATAGCTCAAAAAGCGATAATCGTTCTTTTTAGCTTCCCGATAGGCTTTCATAATAAGATCACGTCCGGCAAAAGCTGATACCATCATAATAAGGGTGCTTTTGGGCTGATGAAAATTAGTGACCATACCATCTACCATTTTAAAGTCGTACGGTGGATAGATGAATTTGTCCGTCCAACCGCGCTTAGGAGTAATTTGGAATCCCGACACAACGACTGTTTCAAGTGCACGAACTGTTGACGTCCCAACAGCAAATACTCGTCTGCGCTTCTTTTTTGTTTCATTGATTTTGAGTGCGGTCTTCGGTGTAACCTCAAAGTATTCCGAATCCATCTGATGTCGGTTCAAATCTTCCACTTGAACTGGTCGAAATGTTCCTAAGCCAATATGAAGTGTTACATTCGCATGTTTTACACCTTTCTTTTCAAACCGATTCAATAACCCTTGGGTAAAATGCAACCCCGCCGTTGGCGCCGCAACAGCACCGCGCTCTTTGGCGAAAACAGTTTGATACCGTTTTTTATCCATTGGTTCCGGGTCTCTCGTAATATAGGGTGGAAGGGGTGAAATGCCAACTCGGTCAATAATATTGTAAATATGATCTCCGTCATATTCAAATCTTACTACTCGGCCACCAGAAACTGTATTATCAATAACATCGCAGTGGAATTTTTTGGTAAACATCAATTTATTCCCGATTCTAACTTTTCTTGCCGGACGCACCATCACTTCCCAAAGATCATTTTCAAGCTCTCTTAAAAGAAACACTTCAACTTTTGCTTCCGTTCTATCTTTGCTGGCAAAAAGGCGCGCAGGAAAAACCTGAGTATTGTTGGTAATCAGTAAATCATTTTTGCGTGTATATGAAACAAGGTTGCTGAATAATTTATGTTCAATTTCACCCGTGTCTCGGTGTACAACCATCAATTTTGACTGATCTCGCCTTTTCTCCGGATATTGAGCGATATATTTTTTGGGTAGTTGATAATCAAAATCCGTTAGTTTAAACTTCTTCTTTTTACTAATCATTCAAATAACCTTTCCTGTTGTTTTTTAGATAGAGGTTTACCCAACAACTTAAACGCCCGCTCTTGGGCAATGCGCCCACGGGATGTCCGTTGAATAAATCCTTCTTTTATTAAATAGGGTTCGTACACGTCCTCAATGGTGGTTGCATCTTCGCCAATTGCTACAGACAATGAGCTGCCGCCAACTGGTCCACCTTGAAATTTTTCTATAAGAGTTGATAATATTTTTCTATCCATATCATCCAGTCCATTTTCATCAATTCCCATCGATTCAAGAGAATTTTTTGCAACATCAAGAGTGATTTTACCATCAGCTTTGACTTCCGCATAGTCGCGAGTTCGACGTAAAATACGGTTTGCGATTCGGGGGGTCCCGCGCGATCTTTTGCCAATTTCTTTGGCTCCATCTTCATCCACATCCACTTCTAGTATTCCAGCTGAACGATTTACAATTTGAAATAGAGAATCATGATCATAATAATCCACCCGAAGCACAACACCAAACCTATCTCTGAGTGGGGAAGTGATATTCCCCAGGCGAGTCGTTGCTCCAACAAGTGTAAAAGGCTCCAAATTTAACTGAACGCTTCTGGCGCTTGGGCCTTTATCAATCATGATCTCAATTCGATAATCTTCCATTGCAGAATACATATATTCTTCCACTACGGAATTCAACCTGTGGATTTCATCAATAAAAAAAACATCCCGATGTTGAAGATTTGTAAGCATTCCCGCAAGATCTCCAGCACGCTCAAGTACTGGTCCGGAAGATAGTTTTAATTCCGATGAAAGTTCGCGGGATATTATATTTGCCAAAGTTGTTTTTCCGAGACCGGGAGGCCCAAACAGTAGCACATGGTCTAGCGATTCACCTCTTTTATTTGCTGCTTCGATGTAAAGTTTTAAGCTTGATACTAATTCTTCCTGACCAATAAAATCTTCAAACTTTGAAGGGCGCAGTGTTGATTCTACAGCAACATCGTCTTCGATTCGAGTAGGATCGGTAATGTAAGTGTCAGTCATGAATTATATAGGAAATGATTGAATTGGACATAGTTGCAAGTCAAGAAGATACAAAATGATCCGTGGGGGCACCAAGTAAAGACTTTAATTAACTCTTTGGAATCTCTGATATGAGTTGCGAAAGACGCTTTTGTCTGTTTTTAGCAAAAAGCTCTATCCCTTTTAGAATATTATTAGGATCTAAATGTGCTTCCGATATTATTTCATTCAAAGATCCACCTGTTCGCCAACGGTTATCCCAATCGGAGCTTATAGAATAATCATCAACCATTTTATTCGTGGACCATTTATGCATAAGTCGTTTTGCGCCATTTGTTATAATCATCAAATCTGCCAATTCATTTTCTGAAATGATTGATTTTCTATATGAGTCCGTTTGTCTTTGAAAAAGTCCCCACGATATAGCTGAAACAATTTTAACATTGGGGCCATTTTCAGCAATATGTGGAAGTAACTTAACAATAGAATTAGTGGAACTGGTTCCGCGGACAATTACAACGCCTTCCTTTTTTTTATTTATATCGTAATCTCTAATTATATAAGCGCCCTTAGCGGCTGTCAAACATGAAGCCATCCCAAGAGCCTTTCTGTTGGGAATTTCAATAGACGGTCGAGTTAAGTGGATTGCAATGATGGGCACATCTGTATCCAGGGCCGCTGCAAATGCCGGAGCAACTTCATTGTGTTCCCATGGATGAATATTAATAATGTGACCATCGGGGAAAAGTTGTGTAACGCCTGTAGCAAAAATACCAAAATGAGTTCGACTGTCTTCCGCGGTTTCTGGCCCGGAATGGCTCACAACCCAAATCAATTTCCCAATTTTTAAATCAGAATCCTGAGCTATTTGGCTAAAAAGCCTAATCGGACCGTATTTTAAATAGCTAAAAGATCCGTACGTGCTCATTGCTCCATAAAATCCATTAAAGTTTGAATATGGATCCTTAGAAAAATTAACGGTAGCGAGACCGGCCATCATTCCAGCATTAGTAAATTCCGTAATTCCTTGTGGCATCAGCGGACTATCTAGGTTTTTATTCCGATCAAAAAAACCGGAATCTTCTGTAGAGCCCCAACCTTTTGCAAATCCGGATATATTGGTAGAATCAGCAAGATCTGCGCTCATAGCTACAACCAACGGGTGGCCGATTTTTTCATTTGCCCGCGTGTTGATATAACTGGCAACTTTTGAGAATCCAATGCGATTTGCACTTTTTTCGCCAGGGTTAAGAAATAATTCGTCCGGCAGATTCTCGCCATCAATAATAGATTTAATCTGAAAAGAATCTTGAACTTGTATTTTACAGGACTCAATAGAATTAGGGACAGACTCACCGAGTTCAACCAAAGTGTCCGCCAGATAATCCACTAATGGCTGGTTCGTTTCCAGCACAGAGAAAACAGATTTGAACAGGGATTGTGCTTCTTCAATTTGTGCTTCTTTCGATTCCGGCGCACTTCTACCAAAATTGTTAAATTCAATATTATATTTTTGAGAAAAATCTTCTTTTGTTTTCCAAAATAATTCTGAATTTCGCTTATGGGCTGCTCCATGACTTTCATTATCATATTTATAATATCCTCTGCCTTTTCTCATTTTTGAATAAAGGATTTTTGGCTGATTAGGATTCGCATTTTCTACCAATAAATTATAATAAGCTTGGGTCAACAAATCCCAATCTTCTCCATACATCGTACCTTCGACGTGCCAGCCATGAGAGCCAAACCAATCCTCCGGCGTACCGTACATAATTGAACTAAAAGGACGCTTGTCAATTCCATAATCATTCCAATCTAAAAAATAAATTAAATTCCCAAGCCCCAAACCCCATGCGGAGTTGATCGTCTCATGAGTCGCTCCTGTAGTAATTCCACCTTCACCCTCAAATGCAAATACTTTAATATCGGGGACATTCGCAAATTTTAATGCTAGCGCTTCTCCGGCAGCTGGGGGCGACCCATGACCACTTGGTCCTGTATTAAATTTAAAGAATAGAGTTTTACCTTCCATTTCGGCGTGACCGGGAAGTCCTTTATTATTCCGAAGAGTTAATAAATCTTCCCAAACAAGTTGATATTCTTTGCCTTTAAAATGTGAATATTTTGGATTGAAAGTTTGTGAAAACTTGATTCTCATTGCTTCATTTAATACAGCAAGCGTTGCATATACAACAGGGTTTGCGTGACCTGCAACTAGCACAAATCTGTCTCCAAATCGCTTGCCCGCATCACGAATATCCCACCTCATTGCGCCTGAAAGCAATGTTACGACCATTCCATGCACTTTAGATCTCGATCCTCCCGGATGCCCGCTTTGCCGAAGGTTTAGCATAATATCAATACACTGATCAATAAGATCTTTTGTGATTTCCCAATGCGGAAACACGCGCTTTAGCTCATTGGGCGTTTTCATGATTTCCCATTCACTTTTTTCATGTTGATAATCGGATTCAAAAACTGTCCCGTATAGGAACGTTTATCTTTAACTATATTTTCCGGTGTTCCTGAAAAAAGAATTTCACCTCCAGCATCGCCGCCCTCTGGTCCCAAATCAATAACCCAATCTGCAGACTTGATAACGTCTAGGTTATGTTCAATAACTATCACAGAGTTTCCCTTATCAACAAGTCTTTGAAGTACTGATAAAAGCATATTGACATCTTCAAAGTGCAGCCCGGTTGTAGGTTCGTCTAAAATATATAATGTTCGATCTCGGCTGGCTTTAGATAATTCTGTAGCAAGTTTTACACGTTGTGCTTCGCCTCCGGACAATGTAGTTGCCTGTTGACCAAGACGAATATAACCGAGCCCAACCTCGTTAAGTGTGGTCAGTTTTTTGTTAACAGGAGGAATATGTTGAAAAAAATCTAATGCTTTTTCAACTGACATATTTAACACATCCGCTATATTTTTACCCTTATAGCGAATTTCCAAAGTTTTATTGTTGTATCGTGCACCCTTACAAATTTCACAGGTTACATAAACATCTGGTAAAAAATTCATCTCAATTTTTATAATTCCATCGCCCGAACAAGACTCACAACGACCGCCTTTTACATTAAACGAGAAGCGACCGGGCTTATACCCACGTATTTTTGAGTCTGGGAGTTGAGAAAATAGGTCGCGGATAAAAGTAAACACACCTGTATAAGTAGCAGGATTTGATCGTGGTGTTCTGCCTATAGGTTTTTGATCTATATCAATTACTTTATCCAAATACATCAATCCATCAATGGAATCATAAGGAAGTGGATATGCCCGAGAGCGATTTAATTCCCGAGCTAATACTGGGAAGAGAGTTTCATTCACTAATGTGCTTTTTCCGCTCCCTGAAACACCGGTAATTGCAATAACTTTCCCAAGTGGAAACGATGCGGTTATTTTTTTTAAATTGTTGCCTCGAGCACCTTTAAGGATTAGCGATTTCCCATTCCCTTTCCTCCTTTGTGGCGGTATATCAATCGACTTTTTACCGGATAAATATTTCCCAGTAATTGATTTCTTGCAAGATAAGATTTTATGCGGTGGCCCTGAAAATACAATTTCGCCTCCATGCTCACCTGCGCCTGGGCCAAGGTCAATTAGCACATCAGATTCTTCCATTGTTTCCTTATCGTGTTCCACGACCAGAATTGAATTTCCCAAATCACGTAAAACTTTAAGCGTATTTAATAACCTAGAATTATCCCTGGGATGTAATCCTATGGATGGTTCGTCAAGAATATAAAGGACACCTACCAATTGGGATCCAATTTGGGTTGCCAATCTTATACGTTGAGCCTCTCCGCCAGAAAGTGTGGCGGCGGCTCTGTCTAGTGTTAAATATTCCAAACCAACATTTACAAGAAATTTTAATCTATTTTGAACTTCTTTTAGAATCTGGGTTGCTATGATTTGTTCTGTTTTTGAAAGGGTAAGCTCAGAAAAATATTGTTGTGCTTTTACAATAGATAAAGATGAAATTTCTCCTAAGTTTTTCTTGCCAACATATACTGCCATGCTCTCCGGGCGCAAGCGAGAACCGCCGCATTCGGGGCAAGATTTTAAGCTCATGAATTGTTCAATCCATTCCTGAATATGATGAGATTGCGTTTGATTATACCGGCGATTGAGGTTATGAACAGCTCCTTCCCAACCTCCGCTATACGTACCAGTCCACCGTTTGGACGAATATTTCATTTTAAATACATTGTCTCCAGTACCATACAACAACATATGTCGTACATCTTTATCAAGCTTTATCCACGGCGTGGTGAAGTTAAACTGATAATGTTTTGACAAACTTTTCAAAATGCTTCCATACCAATTCCCTCGCGGTTGCTCTCCTAATGGTGCTATTGCACCTTGGATAATAGATTTAGATTTATCCGGGATTACAAGTTCCGGGTCTACTTCTCGATGAGCACCCAAACCATCACAATGCGTGCATGCACCATAAGGCGAATTAAAAGAAAACATTCTAGGCGATAATTCTTCCATTGATACTTCGCAATGGGGACAGGAAAAATGTTCGCTAAATAGGTGGTCCTTTTTAGGGAGCTCTTGAATAATGATAAGACCGGATCCAATTTTAAGTGCCAATTCTACCGATTCTATTAGGCGGTCTTTATAATCGCCTTCCAGCGATAAGCGATCTACGACAACTTCGATCGAATGTTTTTTATTTTTTTCAAGCTTAATGGCACTTTCCAACTTTTTGATTTTTTCATCAACCCTGACTCGTAAAAAGCCTTCTTTTCTCACCTGTTCAAATACACCTTTATGTTCACCTTTTCGCCCGCGCACAACCGGGGCTAAAATATTAAATCCCGTTCCTTTGGGAAACTTGCAAACACCATCAACTATTTGTTGGACCGTCTGTCTTTGGATTGGGCGCTTACATATCCAACAACTCGGTTTTCCTATATGTGCAAATAAAAGCCTTAAGTAATCGTGAATTTCTGTTACGGTTCCTACGGTTGACCTTGGGTTTCGTTGAGTGGATTTCTGTTCAATTGAAATAGCTGGAGAAAGGCCTTCTATGTGATCCATGTCCGGTTTTTCCATAAGACCCAAAAATTGACGGGCGTAGGATGATAGAGATTCTACATAACGCCTCTGCCCCTCGGCATAAATAGTATCAAAAGCCAATGATGATTTGCCCGAGCCGGATAAACCGGTAATGACAACCAGTTTATCGCGCGGTATTGATAAATCAATATTTTTTAAATTGTGCTGGCGGGCACCCTTAATAACAATATTTTTTCCTGATTTTTTCATCATTCCCTAAATAAATACGATTTGGACATCAGTAAATTTACTCTTTGGTTAAAGGGATTCAAAAAGCGATTTACTTTTTTTGTTATAGTGTATTTATGGAATTGAAAGTAATCTATGTATTAACCTACATTTAGAAGTGAGCACATTAAAAAATCACCTACTCATATCCATGCCGCATATGCAGGATCCCTATTTTGGGCGATCTGTAATTCTAATTTGTGAACATAATAAAGATGGCACTATGGGGTTGATAATTAATAAACCTTTTGAAGGGCCCGAGATTCAAGATTTATTCGAAAATCTATTCACCAAAGAAGAAGATTTTCTACAATTGATTCCTAAGATATTTTTTGGCGGACCAGTATTGGTTGAAAGAGGAATTGTATTGCACCCCACAACTTATCAAACAGATGGAACAGTGAAACTTTCTAAAGATTTTTCAATGACGAGCAATAGAGAAATTCTTCAGGACATAGCAATTAAAAAAGGACCAAGCCTTTACAAATTAATGTTAGGGCACGCCGGCTGGGCAAGCAATCAGCTAGAACGCGAAATAGAAAATGGGGACTGGTTATTGCAATCCGCAACATCCGATTATATTTTTAATACACCCGTAAACGACCAGTGGGATTCTGCTGTAAATTCTTTTGGGATTGACATGTCTCACATATCCGGTCGTGGCGGCGTAGCATAATCCCAAATAGGATAATGAAAAAATATCTTCCGCCAGCCGCGATTCTTTTCGCCGCTTTCCTTTGGAGTTTGGATGGTATCCTCAGACAAAACTTGTCTGATGTTTCCTCGCTATTGATTGTGATGTGCGAACATGTAATCGGCGCTCTTTTGTTTTTACCTTTTTTAATTCGTGGCTGGAATGAAATAAAATCACTAAACCAACGAACTTGGGGATCTATTTTATGGATTAGTATTTGTGGCGGTGTTTTGGGGACTTTTTTTTACACCAAAGCATTAAGTTATGTGGATTTTATCGATCTTTCTGTAGTCGTTCTTCTCCAAAAATTTCAGCCCATTTTTGCTATTTTATTAGCATCTGTCGTGTTGAAAGAAAAACTTACAAAGCAATTCATCTTGCTTGCATCACTTGCTTTTTTAGGTGGGTATCTTGTTACGTTTGGTATTGGGCCTATCGTGTTTACAGATGAAAAAACATTTATTGCTGTCTTGTTGTCCCTTCTTGCAGCTTTTAGTTGGGGGAGTTCCACAGTCCTTGGAAAGCATGCATTAACATCTTTACCCTTTACAACCGTTACTGCACTTAGGCTTACACTTACTGCCATATTAACAGTAGCAATCTTTGGCTTTACCCAAAGTTCGGGGGATATTTTTTCCTTAAATCTGGATCACTGGAAAACATTATTTTTAATCGTTATATCCACGGGGTCGGTTGCTTTATTTATTTATTATTACGGATTAAAACAACTCCCTGCATCACATACAACCATTTATGAATTATTTTGGCCATTATCAGCTGTATTTATTGATTGGTTTTATCGAGGGAGGATGCTCGACCCAGCACAATTGGCAGGAGCGGTACTCCTTTTAACAGCCATCATAACATTGACTCGTGAACCGCGAAAATCTCTTGACTGATCTTTCACCCAAACAATTAAAAACAAATCTAATACTAAACTGCGGTCACGAATTCAGTTGGGGATTTGGAATTGCCTTCAATACTACTTACGCCATTGTGCCATTATTTTTAAAATCATTGGGGGCTCCGGACAGTATTGTTATATCTGTTGCAGGACTTTTTAGTATTCTGATCGCTATCCCTCAATTTTTATCTGCTTTGATAGGGAGAAATATCCGCAAGCACAAAAAAGCAATTATTAGTTCACACATTCTTGCTCTACCGCCGATTTTTATTGCAGGATTTGTCTTTGCATTCTTGGGGCCCTCTGGCTCAAATGCTTGGATATTTTATTATACCTGCTTTATTCTTTATGGATTGGCATTAGGATTCATCATCCCCATTTGGACAGAATTTATTTCTTATGTAAATCCTAGAAAAACGCGGGGGCGATTCCTAGGAATTTCATTCGCATTTAATAGTGTTGGAGGATTTGTTGGTGGAATCATTGTGAAAATACTTTTAAACAGTTCGGCCCCATTCCCAAATAATTTTGGGTGGGGCCTGCTTTTAATGTTTTTATCTCTAACGGGTGGAACTTCACTTTTTTTGTGGTATCACTTAAGCGAAACATCTACACAACGATCTCATATTACCATTCAGGAATTCTGGCAACAAACGCAATCTATTTTAATACACCAAAAAAATTTTCGAAGATATCTTTTAAGCAGAATTTTTATTACTGCACATTTCCCGGGAATGTCCATGTATGCTGTTCATGCTCAGCAAAAATTTGGGTTTAACATTAGTGAAGCCGGAATTTTTACCATACTTGCAGTTGTAACATCCGGGCTAGCGAGCTTTTTAGCAGGAAAAGTGGGTGATAAATTTGGACATAAAATTTCACTTGCCTTTTCATTAATCTCATACATGCTCGCAGCGCTGACCGCTCTTTTTGTAGAATCGATGTTTGGAGTTTATGCTATTTTTATTTTTCTTGGCATTGGACAAGGAGGGTTTATGCCCTCAGCAATGAACATGGTTTACGAATTTGCGGGAAATCGTGATTCAAAAATGTATATGGCAATTATTGACACATTCCTTATGCCTTTCACCATCTTAGCGATTGTACTTGCTGGATATTTTATACCCATCGTTGGCGCAGATGTTATTTTTACATCCATCGTGGTCTTCATTGGATTTGGAGTTTGTCTTTTGATATTTTATGTAAAAGAACCTCTAAATACACACCCCGATGCTCCGATATCGATGATTAGCTAATAAATGAATTTTCTCTTGCCTTTTGTAACTCTAAAACCCCAACTTTGATCAACTTAGGTATGAAAAACATTCAACCCAGATTTATATTTATTTTTGTTGCTGCGCTTTGGCTTAGCGCATGCAAAGATGATCCCTATCAACATATTCAGCTTGGAAATTGGTACGCTCAAAAAGGATTGGTGGACGAGGCTATTCTTGAATATCGGGAAGCTGCCCGACTTTATCCGGAAAATCCGAGAGATCTATCTCGCGAAGAAATAACATTGCTTTCACAAGCTCACCATAACCTTGCTCTTATGTACACAAAAAAAGGGTGGTGGAACTATGCAATTACAGAGGCAGAATTATGTTTTGACCTTCTGCCTACAGTTGAGAACCACGAATTAGTTCAACTGGTAAAACGCCGGGCTGATCTTGTGGATTCGGGTTCGAATTCCTAAATACGCAATCGCGAAAAAGTCCACGGCGCACCTAGGCCGATCCACAATCCAATACATAAAAACATTACCCAATTGAATAAATCTGTCGCCGGAAAGGTAAATTTAAATCCGGAATAAAGTACCACGGCTACCGCCATCCCAATTATAGCTTTTGCAATCTGCTTCCAAAGAATCGTCGACATGCGAAAATTTCCCCAAGATTTTTCCAGAAAAAGACCGGATAAAGCTCCTGCCATTAACCCTCCACCTTTTACCGTTAGTTCATGATAGAATACAGTTGGTATCAATACGCCCAAAAAACCACATATTAATGCCATGGGAATTGGCTCAAATTGAATCTTACGGAATTCAATCCTTTTTTGAATCTGAATTCCAAGATATAGCGTTGTAAATCCAATAAGCCACCCTGCGATTACATCCTGGATAAAATGAACTCCAAGATATACGCGTGATATTCCAATAAGGAAAATAATTAGGGCAGGCCATCGGTAAGATTTTGTCATCCATGCAATATAGCCCCACAAAACCATCGGCGCTTGAGCGTGCCCAGAAGGAAAACTAAATCCCGTTGCTTCAATTAATCGGATTGACTCGTTTGGTCGCAAAATACTCCAGTATTCTTTAAGTACCACATTTAACACAAGGGTAGAAATCAATAATAAAGCAAGCGGTACTGCAGCATCCTTTCTCCAACACCAGTATGCAATAGGCAATACAAGAATATAAAATACTTCATCGCCTAAATGTGTAATGCCGCGCATAAGGTGCACCACAAAGGGGAAGTCAACTTGCTGTAAATATTGGATGAATGTCATTTGATTTTATGCATCCGGATTAATTTATGGATAAATCATCGTTCCAAAAAATGGGAAGCACAATACCAACATGCTCGCCTCTAAATAGTGGTTTTTTCTCGCCGATCTAACTCATTCCTAAATTCCGCAGCCTCTTGATCCAAAACTTTTTCTTGGTTTTTGTACAAAAGTTTAAAAAGAACCCGAGCGGTGTTCGCCACCATCACAATATATAATGGAGCAGTTAATAAAGTTGGCTTCCGGCTGTAGAAGCATTGATATAGTTTTAGCAATATCCTCAGGAGTTGTCGTGCGACCCATGGGGTTCCGCTTTTTTGTATTTTCAACCCAAGCTTCCCAATTCTGAGTAATTTTAGTTAAAGCGCGAGTTGGCGTTACGCCCGCCTGAACTGCATTGGCAGTAATCCCGTGCTCGCCCAGCTCCCAGCCAATTTGTCTAATAATTGCCTCCATCGCTACTTTTGCAACACTTACTGGACCATACCCATCCATCGCAACATAATTCCCCTCGCTGGTTAATCCCAAAACTCGAGATCCTTGCCCAAGTAGTTTTTCATCAAACAATTTTTGCGTCCAGTATAACATCGAGTTCCCCATAATATGAACGGTCATATCCATTTGCTTTTGAGTGACTGGTTTTTCACCGAAAAAATTGGTAGTGGTTCCAAACGCGATAGAGTGTAGCATCAACTTCAGGGGCTTGCCTCCGGTGATTTCCTTAATCTTCGGAATGTATTCGTCCATCGTATCTGAATCTGCTGCGTTGGTATTCCAAAAATGAACTCTACCACCATTAATTTTTCCAATAGCTTCGCGCGCTGCTTCTGCTTCTTTTTTTACGTCTCCACGATCAAAATGAAATCCTATGATTCCATAGCCATCTTCTGCAAGTCGCTTTGCAGTAGCGCCACCGTGCCCGGTAGAACATCCAAGAATTAGTACCCAATCTGACATATATGCCTCCTTGTATTAATCTATAATTTAGTCATGCTTTTTGTCCTTGCAAAAGAGTAACGCCAAAATCATACCTGCTGTGTAAATTCTACACTTTGTGAAAGGAAATAAATGAACATAAAATCATCATACACCAAAAAAGATCTTTTTGAAATTGGCTCTGGAGCTATGTTTGGATCAAAAAATGGGAAACTCCCCACACCTCCAATGCTGATGATAGATCGAATTACTCACATTTCTAATGATGGTGGAAATTATGGTAAAGGCAAAATCACTGCAGAATTAGATATTGATCCAAAACAGTGGTTTTTTGATTGTCATTTTAAAAACGACCCTGTAATGCCGGGTTGCCTCGGTTTGGATGGCTTTTGGCAGTTGGTTGGTTTTTTCCTTACTTGGGCCGGCGGGAAAGGCAGGGGACGCGCTCTTGGCGTTAAAGAAGTAAAATTTAAAGGTCAGGTGAGACCATACCACGATACAATTACTTACCAAATTGATATTAAAAAATTCATACAAAAACCGACATTTATGGCTTGGGGGGATGCTGTGTTACACGTAAAAGACGAGGCAATATATTTTGCAAAAGATCTGCAAGTTGGGTTGTTCGAAAAATTAGTGTGGGATACCGGTATGGATCCGGGTCTTGACCCGTTTTAATTCACTTATATTTTTTCTTAATAATTATTAGATCATGTCTTTGCGTTGCGGAATCATAGGACTGCCAAATGTTGGTAAATCAACTATTTTTAATGCATTAACCCAATCATCTGTCCCAGCAGAAAATTATCCATTTTGTACTATAGATCCGCATGTAGGAGTTGTACCTCTCCCGGATTCAAGACTAAATCGATTAAGCGAAATTTATCGACCAAAAAAGGTAACTCCCGCTACAGTAGAATTTACAGATATCGCTGGGTTGGTTCGGGGTGCCAGTAGAGGAGAGGGGCTTGGAAATCAATTTTTAGGTCAAATAAGACAAGTAGCAGCTATTATTCATGTAGTGAGGTGCTTTGAAGACGACAATACTGTTCATGTAGAAGGATCACTAGACCCGGTTCGAGACGCTGAACTCATCGAGACAGAATTGCTAATTGCTGATATAGAATCGCTTGATAAACGAATCCGAGTTACAGAAAAAGCTGCAAGAAGCAATGAAAAATCCAACAAAGAATTAGTTATTTTGAATGCACTTCTTTCTCATTGTAACAATGGTCATAGGGCTCGGACTTTCCCAGTTGACGAAGACAATGTTTCACTTATTCATTCACTTCATTTGTTAACCCAAAAACCTATTCTTTATGTGGCTAATGTTGATGAGAATGAAATAATGCATGAAACTCGAGGGCCTCTTTGTCAGTCGCTTTTTGATTTTGCGAGTAAAGAAAATAATCTTTCCATTAGACTTTGTGGGGCTCTAGAACAAGAAATTGCATCTTTACAAGAAGAGGAAAAACATCTATTTCTAAATGAATATAATTTATTCGAACAAGGGTTAAATAAACTTATTCACGCCGGTTTTAGATTGCTTGGATTAGAGACCTTTTTTACAGGTGGTCCAGAAGAGGTAAGATCTTGGACAATAAAAAACAACACCACAGCCCCAAAAGCTGCAGCAGAAATTCACACTGATTTTGAACGAGGATTTATAAAAGCCGAGGTGTTTCCCTATGCTAAATTAGACCAACTTGGATCGGAAAAAGCCGTAAAAGAGGCGGGGCAGATTCAGCTACAAGGTAAAAATTATGTAGTTCAAGATGGTGATTGTATTTTTTTTCATTTTAACGTTTAAGTTGATTGTATGTGGTTTTTCATGGTGTTATCATACATTTTACTTGGGATTTCTGGGTTTGGGCTGATTGCTATAGGAATGAATCATTATCTTCACTTTTTGGCTCATCAACACATCACTTTAGACATTTTCGTAAGCCTAGTTTTTCTCGCTGGACAAACACTTGTAATGTTCTTTTTTGTTGGTACCGGTGTAAATGTGCGAGAATATTCAGAGTCGCAACCAGAGTTAGGCGATCAATTTATTAAAGAAATGCTTGGGTTAAAGCGTTCATTGTATCCACCAACTATGTTAACAACAATAGTGTTTATGATAATGGTTATTCTTGATGGTGTTTTTTTTATGGGGAGGATATCGGAATGGTGGTTTCATATTTTATACCCATTATCATTTTTTCTTTTTGTTCGTTCAACTCTTGTACAACATAAAAGTTTTGTTGGAAGCACTCATATTGTTTTGAGCATGACAAAGTCGTTTAGAAAATAAAAAAGGCGGGCGACCCACCTCTTTTCAATATTTGTTATAGTAAAAAGATTTATTCTTCATAATCGTCGTAATCATAATTTTCATCATCATAGTATTCGGGAGGATAAGCATACATATAGGGATTATAGTTTTGATAGTCCCACTCATTGGTTTCTTCTGATCCCTTTTCTGCATCATCCTGTTTTACAATAATTACCTTTGTATTATCGGCATCGTCTTCATCAAGAGCGTTACGAACAAGAGCGGCTTCTTTGTCTGTTAAAGAAGGTGCGGTGTTTTCAGATGGAATTGTTCGTTTAAATACCATTCCAAATAACAATGTAAAAAACAAAATGATTAGAGACATGATAATACCTTCGGGTCTGAATTCTATCCCGCCAAACATATTTTTTGATAATCCATAAGTCAGGAACACCCCAAGTGATATAAGAGCACCGGATAAAATCATAATATTACCAGTTTCAGGTGGATTGGGAGTGTTCATTACTGCCATGTAAATAAACCAGCCTAAAACTCCCACGACCACAAAGATTATCCCAATAACATATTGCTCGGCGAAAATAGATAATACAAACCCAATTAATCCACCAAAGGGAAATAGGAATCCTATCCCAGATCGTATATTTTCAGACATCGGTTGTCTCAACCAGTGTTAGACTATTTTTTAAAGATTTGATAAGAACATACCTCGAATTTGTTCGGTGAAAATTGATAGTATTTACTCACTAAATGCAAGGAAATTCGGGATTAATTTATTACCCTAGATTAAGCGTAACTTTAGAAACTTATAACCTGAAATCATGCCGAATCCGAACACAATCAGTATTGGCGTTATTGGGGTTGGTCATTTGGGCCAGCACCACGCACGACATCTAAGCCAACTATCCAATATTAATTTTATTGGTGTCTATGATAATAACAAACATAGATGCAATGAAATTGCGCAGAAATTCAGCACTACTGCATTTACGGATCTTCCAGGAATTATCGATTGCGCAGATGGTCTTTGTGTGGTTACTCCCACCTTGTCGCACGCAGCGGTTGCGGCGGAGTGTATCAAATCGGGAAAACATGTGTTTATTGAAAAACCGATTACACAGTCAATTGAAGAAGCAGATATGTTACTTGCCCTTGCAGACAAAAATAAAGTATCCATTCAGGTTGGACATATAGAACGGTTAAACCCTGCGCTTTTGTCACTTCAAAAGTACAATTTGAATCCAAAATTTATCGAGGTGCAGCGTTTGGCGCCTTATACAACTCGGGGCACAGATGTTCCTGTGGTGTTGGATTTAATGATTCACGATATTGACATTATTTTATCCCTAGTCCGCTCTCCGGTGGAAAATATTCTTGCCAGCGGATTATCAATTATAACAAATTCAGTTGATATTGCCCATGCTAGGATTCGATTCGAAAATGGTACCGTAGCAAGTATGTTATCCAGCAGAATTGCAAAAGACAAAGTCCGGAAGGTAAAAGTATTCCAGAAAGATTTTTATGTAACCATAGATTTTTTACTTGGGCTGACTGAAATATATAGGGTGCAAGATGCTAAAAACGAAGACTTAGAGGTGTTGATGGCAGTTCCTTTGGATGAAACAGATTTAAATAAACAAATTGTATATGAAAAACCACCCATTGCAGAAATTGATGCTCTAAAAATGGAACTGGAAAATTTTGCAAACGTAATTCGGGGTAACGAAAAACCAATTGTTGACGGCAGCGCCGGACGTGCCGCATTAGAAGTAGCCACACAAATTCATGATTTAATTATTGAGGATTTACATTAATGGATATACGTCAATTTTTCTTTCAATACAGAAGTTTTACTCCAATCCCTATTGCTCTTACTATCATCTATTTCTCTCAACCAAAAATTGAACAGATAGTCCCCGGAGTGGGAATGCTTTTGATTGGAGAATTAATTAGGATTTGGGCAGTTAGTCATGCTGGCGGTGCAACGCGTACACGAAATGTGGGAGCACCTTTTTTATGTACATCGGGGCCATATAATCGAGTGAGAAATCCTCTTTACATTGGAAATTTGATGATGTTTGCTGGAATTGTTTTAATTGCCGGATCACCAAATATTTTAGTAATGCTGGGCGTAACGCTCACTTTTTTTATCGTACAATATTCGTTGATTGTATCTCTCGAGGAAGAGACGTTGATCGATCTCTTTGGCGATCCTTATGATATATATAGGAAAAACGTTCACGCACTGTTTCCTAGATTAACAGCTTGGAAAGATGCAGAACCGAGAGATCCATCTCCGCTTGGGCAAACTCTAATTACGGAAAAAAGGACCTTACAAAACGTTGTTCTGATTCTATTGCTGATAGCTTTAAGAGCATATTTATCCTGAAAATGATAAGCGAGTTCTGGAAATGAATTCACTCACCTATTTTCTAGTTGTTGGGGAGGCATCCGGGGATCTGCACGGAAGCAATCTAATCCGTGAAATAAAACGCCAATATCCAAATGCTGAATTCGTTGGGCATGGTGGTGATCGCATGGCAAAAGAAGGAATGAAAATTCTTGAACATGTGGATAATTTGGCGATCATGGGGTTTACAGAAGTTGTCAAACATTTACCATATTTTACAAAGGTTATGAGTGAAACCGTTGACAAAATCAAAGAAATAAACCCAAATAGAATTATTTTAATTGATTACCCCGGATTTAATCTGCGTCTTGCAAAAAATGTTCAAGGATTAAAAACTCCAATTACGTATTTCATCATGCCTCAAATGTGGGCGTGGAAAGAATCGCGTGTGAAAATACTAAAAAAGTACATTGATCAATCCTTATGTATTTTCCCTTTTGAGCAAGATTGGTTTGAGGATCGGGGTGTGCCTGCATTTTTTGTGGGACATCCATTTGTTGACGACTCAATGAGCAATATCAATTCTGCAAAATTTTATTCCAAACATTCTTTAACGAAACAAGATCCTATCCTTACCTTACTTCCCGGGAGTAGACAGCAAGAAATAGAAAATCATTTGCCGATATTTTTAGAAACATATCAAATGTTGAAAAAAGAATTGCCTTCGCTCCAATGTATACTAGGAAAAGCGCCCGGCGTTACAATTTACAACTTACCACCAGGTGTGCGGGTTGAATCTGAACATCCACCTTCCGCTATTCAATTTGGAACAGCGGCGGTTGCAGCATCGGGGACGGTTACTTTAGAATGCGCTGTATTGGATACGCCAGTCGTTGTCTCTTATAAACTATCAACTCTATCATATCAATTTATAAAACGGTTATCAAAAGTACCCTTTGTATCAATAGTTAACCTTATAGCAAATAGGCAAATTGTGCCAGAATTTCTACAATCAAAAATGACGGCTAAAAATCTTACTAAAGCGATACTTCCTTTATTATCAAAAACTCAAGAACGGAAAACTATGATCATAAATTACGAAGAAGTCCGTCGAACATTAGGGTTGCCCGGAGTATATCAAAGAGCTGCAGATGCAATTTTGTCAAAAACAAACATGGCTCGATGAAAAAAAAATGTACTTTTTTGCTTGGGGCCTATTTAGGGAAACCCTTATTAAAATTCCTGTACAACACCAACCGCTGGAATATTGAAGGTGAGCATTTTTATACTGATGCGCTAAACAGTGGGAAATCCGTTATTGTGGCGTGTTGGCATAATTGCTTGCTCGTGCCATTTATGCAATTATCCGGACAAAATAATTATGGAATTGCAGGTACACATGGCGATGCGGAAATCGTTTCGAGAATTGCAGAAAAACTAGGTTGGCAGGTGTTAAGAGGATCCAGCACAGAGCGTGGAAATGAAGTTTATAATGAATTACTAAATGTATTAAACGTGCCGGGGAACCTTGTTGCTATGACACCGGATGGGCCAAAAGGACCTGCTAAAGTTCCAAAAGCAGGGGCTATTCGCGCAGCACAAAAAACCGAAGCTGTTATTGTTCCAATGGCTGGAAGATCTACTAAAACATGGGGATTTACAAACTGGGATACTTTTCTTGTTACAAAACCATTTGGTACCATTGAAGCTATTTACGGGGAGCCATTAGAATTTCATCAGGATGATGAGTTTGATTTATGTAAAATTAAATTGACCGAAGCTCTAAACGCTCTTGAAAAAAGAGCAGAAGAAAAAGTTGCAATACATAAAACATAAATCTTTCGGAATTTTATTAATTCCATTAGCGTTTTTTTATCGCGCCATGATCTTTTGGCGAAATTTTTTCTATAATGTCGGATTTTTTGTTTCAAAACGATTGCCTTGCATCGTTGTTAGTGTTGGGAATTTATCTGTTGGTGGTACCGGAAAAACCCCTACCGTTATCTACATTGCCAGCACTTTGCAAAACAGCGGAAAGCGTGTGGCGGTTTTAAGTCGGGGATATGGTAGAAAATCTAAAGGGACTGTACTAGTTTCGAATGGGAAGGGGGAAATTGTATCGTGGCGCGAAGGAGGCGACGAACCCGTTCTAATTGCAAAAAAACTTCCTCAAATTCCTATCGTATCCGATGAAAACAGAATTCGAGGTGGGCAATTTTTAATTGAGCATTTTAATCCAGATTATATCATTTTAGACGATGGGTTTCAGCATCGGGCGATTGAGAGAGATTTAGATATAGTGTTAATAAATGCACAGTCGGATGAAAAAAACCATACACTTCTTCCATTTGGAATGCTTCGAGAACCTATCAATCAATTAACACGAGCTGATATTATTTTTCTAACCAAAACTAATTTGGGGAATGCAAAACCATCTTTACCAACAAATTTATCTGTAGCTATTTTTAATAGTTCAATTTTAACTCAAGAAACCTTAAAAGGAATGGCTGGAGAAGCTCTATCAATTAATGAAATATCTACAAAAAAAGTTTTTGCCGTTTCCGGTCTAGGTGATCCTGTTAGTTTCCATTCTACGCTCACTCAAATCGGCGCTCAATTGTCCGGTCATTTTACCAAGCCAGATCATTACAATTATACCAATAATGATTTGATTGAAATAAAGAATTGCGCAGAGGATTCCGGTGCTGATTATATTTTAACTACAGAAAAGGATTTAATTAAATTAAGCGAATTAAAAGCTAGCGATATTCAAATTTTTGCAGTTCCCATCAAATTTCAACCAGACGTTGATGGGCGTAATCAGCTATTAAAAATGCTGACGCTTAATTAGCGTTAAATCTGAGCCATTCCCCAAGCAAACATAACACCAACAAATGTCAGCAACAGCGGCCACCCACGATTAACCATTTGCCGGGCGCTTGGATCTTCAAAGACATGAACTTGGACTTCGTGCACTGTTGTAGCTCCTCGCTCATCAATGGCCGTAATAATAATGTCATTTGGGCCGCGTTGACGGGCTCGAGGTTTCCATCTAAAAAGACCGGTTTTTCTGTTAAATGTTGAATATTTTGGAAGTTTAATTGCGCGAAATTGGATTTTATCACTATTTAAATCTTCAGCCATAATCCGATAGCGATATTCGTGACCAGTGAGCGCAACGGGCTTTGGCGTTGAAATAATAGTTGGATTAATATTAATGAATAATTTGTTTTCCTGGATATCTTCTGTGTAACCATCTTCTACCTTTACGGTAAAGTAGTTATTATTTATCTGGGCGGTTTTGGGTATCCACACAATTTTGCCCTGTTCGCTGATCTGCATCCCTTGGGGGCCCTTTAGTAGCGAATATTTTAACTCAGCATCAGAGTTTTTATCTTCCACACGAATTTGATATTTAAATACTTCTTCCACCATCCCACCTACCGGAGAATTGGATACAATAATTGGAGGGTAATTGATATAAACATCAAACATTTGCTCATCCCTTGTATAGCCATCGGATACAATGATTTTTACAGGATGGATATCAAACTGATTTTTTCCAGGTGTCCATCGTATCGATCCTGAATATTCATCTACAACCATTCCATCCGGAAAATCTAAAAGGGAATATCTATAAGGGCTCATACGTTCAACCATAACGCGAGGCGGTACTCCCTTGCTCCCTTGAAAAAATTCCCATAGCATATCCTTAATCGAAACCGTTCTTTTGTCAAGAGCTTCAATAATAACGATTAGGCGATCGTCCTCATAAAATATAGAAGGAACATATTTTTTAAGATTAAGTCTTGCAAAATTTTCTTCGCCCAAACTCTCAGGATCAATTAGATACACTGCTTCTGCTGTCTCCCAATCTCGAATATAGCGATCAATATTCTCCCGGTAAATATCATCAGATATATTGACAGAATAAATCCTAACGCGATCCACATCATCAATACGAATCGGATTCAAGTATGGCAACAAAGCACCGCGGTTTTGGTCGGATATAAGAATTGGATACTCAAAAGGTGAATCCATTGACCCAACCATAGGAGGTAGCGAAACAATTCGGATTGGGGCATTCACAAAAAAGTCTGACTCTACAATTTTCGTCTCACGACCATCGGTGATTTCAATTTTCAAATGGGAAAAGTCAATATTATCGGAATTAGGCTCCCAGTGGATTCGTGCTGTATATGGATCCATTCGCATTCCTTCCGGCATTTCTACAGCAGTAAAAATAAGTTTATCATTTGCGTTTGGATCTTGAGCCATTATTTCAAAATCAAAATCTTCGCCCAAATTAACCACATTCATAAGGGGGGGGGCTTCTTCAACAATCGGTGGGTGGTTCACAAATAGGTTTACCCACTGCGTATCTCTTGCCATACCATGATTGGCAACTATAAAATATGATTGTGTATCAATTTGGGACACAGAGGGCGTCCAAGCAATCATTCCTTCTTCGGATATTATCATTCCTTCCGGATGGTCAATCAATTCATAACCAACTTGATATTTTAAATCGGGACGCCATACTTCCACTTTGTAGGTATAGGGTTTTTCAACTTGGATTTCAATTTCAGATTGAGAAAGGATTTTTATTCCCGCTCTGGCAAATAAACGAAATTCTTGAAGAGCTCTATCAAAACCGTCCGATACTATAATTCTGACATCATATACATCTACGTGTGTACTATCAGTTTTCCATCGGATGGTATTGGTTCCATCAATTAGCATTCCTTCCGGTTTTACTTCTAATTCATAGCGCAAATCGGCATCACTATTTCTATCCAAAATGAGCGGTTTATAAATAAACTCGGAATTAGCTATAAATTCTGTCCGAGAAGGTTCGCTCAAAAAGGCTGGTAAATCGTTTACATAAACCCAAAGTTTCTCATCATATCCTTCTAAATCCGGTATCATTTGATAGGTTAAGAGAGTGTCGTTTTTTGAGGTTTCTAACTTTACATTTTCTCCCACCTTCATTTCAACATGATAAGAAATGTGGTAGGCCCCAAGTTGGGAATCATCCGGAATCCAGCGAATTGATTTTGACTCATAATGAAAAAACATTCCGCGTGGTGGAGGTTCAAGCCACCGAAAACTGAAAAACCGGGTGGCCTCATCCTCTGGCAGGGTGTAAGCAAACGATTGGTTTACAGGTAACACGTGACGCGGGAGCACACCTGCCGGTAAAGGTTGCCCCACAGATTCAAGCGGTTTGGGAGTGCGTGGAAAATCTAAAATTATATCCGGGTTGAGTTCTGGATACAAACTTAATATATCTTCCTGATCTCGAATATCTAACTCTGTAATGCTATGCGGAGGGGAAACTATATCCGGGGTTTTTCCAATGTCAGTAATAAATACAGATGTTTGTCTTCCATCCCAGCCTGCGGCGACAATGGAACCAGAATATTCTCCCTGAAATTCTATAGGTAGTGATGTAAATACTTGAGTGTTTTCATGTTCTGCTTCAAGTGTAAAATATTCTACAGGACTAATCAATCCTTCGTTTGTACCATACGCCAAAGTAAGGATATTCATTTCTCCAGACACAAGCAAAATATCATTAAATCCATCGTGATTAAAATCTGTGATATTCATGTCCGACATTGGCCCTCCATCTACAGGCAATGTGGATACCGACACCATTCCGATTGAAGGTGTTAACGCTACAACATGTCCACTTTGGAAAGGCAACAATACATCGTTAAAACCATCAGCATCCCAATCAGTCTTAGAAATTCTAAAGGGCAAAAAACCATCTATTCCTTGGATTTCTTGCTCAACGAGATCGCCGGATAAAAATTCGCCACCTGTATTAAAAAATGGTTGAACCCGCAAAATACTTCCCTCCGGGCTGAATGTTAATAATTCATCAAACCCATCTCGGTCATTATCAACAGATGCTACATACACAAAACCAATCCCAGATTTCAAACCTTCCGGGCTCAATGCTTTTAATTCTCGAATGGATCCGTCATCAGAAATATCTAATAGTTTAATTCCTCGAACCGGGCTACCAAGAGAAACGGCTAATTCTTGATCTGAATCTCCATCCACATTAACCAATTCAAGATTGTGGCAACGCAAAAACCTTTCCCCAGATGATAAATTAAATGTTCCACCCGGATTTTCTGTAAACCCATCTTTATCCCAGGAATAATAGAATACAATCGGCTGAAGAATTTCTTCCTCTTCAACATCAGAGACGTTTAACACAGTTACAAGTTCAGGAACGCCGTCGCCATTCAAATCTCCAACTTTTACCCCCACAAAACTACCAAGAAGGCCATGCGGCGTTTCTAATTCCCAATTTAGACGCTGGTAGCCTTCTTCGTCTATTTCATAATAACGGACAACCGAAACAGCGGCATCCTCTACAAATCCTGTTTCTATTGTTACAAATTCATGGAGTTGATCCTCGTCTAAATCATAGGTTCCATCCATGTAAGTAATTTTCAAATCCTGCGCTGATACAAAAAACATTAGCAAAAGATAAGATGATATATTTCGGGCATTTATCATGGGTTTATTACTTCCGAATTTAATGCAGGAATTTTGTTTTTCAATTTTACCGATGGAAGTGGTATCGCTCTAGTGAAATCATCATCCGAATGAATAAGATTTGTTATTATATGTGTAGAATAAAATTCATCAGAAAACCTGAATTCTGATATTGTGGTTGCAGAGCCATCATCTCGGAATCTAACTGTTCCTCTAATTTCATATAAGTCGCCAGCATTAAATAAAATCCTTACAACATGGTCTGGTCTTGATGGTCCAATAACCTCAATCCATTGAGATAAAGAATCTGTTTGTATTGCAGATTCTCCTTCATGAAAAACGATTGAATTTTCTAATGAATCCATAATTAAATCTTGCTCAAACCCGTGAAACAAATATTCAGGAAAACCTAAAAGGTCTCGATCCCAATCTCCCGGATAAAACGTTTGAGGAATGGAATCTAATGCAGGATTAAGTGTTACAGAAAGCACATTTGAATTTAAATCGTGAATAACGGATAACTTTAATTGGGGCATAGTATCGGCTGAAGACGAACGAAGGGAAAATGAAATTTCATCTTCGCGTGGTAAGGATTCAATATTGGTAGAAATGGAATGGTGTAAACCTGTTCGCCCCGGAAGCACTTCGGTCTCTAATTGGTAAGATGCTTTACCTTTGAAAGTATAGGCAGTAGAATCATACTCATTCGTTCGAACGGCCATTGAAAATATTTTTTTCTTGAATGGTGGATGTATAACGGGAGGCGGATACCATTGGGTTGAATCAACAACAACCAAACCCCAAGTACTGTCGCCCGGAATCAATACAGGAATTATTTGGTGACGATCCCCAAATTCATCAACATCTTCAATAAGTGATTCATTGACGCGGATTTTAAATGAATAAGAAAAAATATGATGCCCAATATCTTCATCGCTAGGAATCCACCGGATTGAACCAGAATGGGGATCAAAATATGCGGAGTCCGGTTGGTGACGGGTCCATCTAAAACTGTAAAACCCTGATGATGAATCAGGCATCGCTGAAATTAAAACTGTGTCACCAACAGATATAGTGTCTATAAATGCCAGAGAAACAGAATCCGGAAATTCGCTCTCAAGAATCATTAAAAAATCTGAATCAATCAAGCCTGCGTTGATTTGAGCTTCTAGAAATGTATTGATTTCTGATTCATTCGCGGTGGGTGGTAGCGTAAAGAGTCCTGACTGGCTAAGGTATGTCTTGAAAAATTTCAGCGAAGAGTCTTCAATTGTAATTGAATAAATATCATCATTTGTAAACGGTAACAATATATCATTAAATCCATCTCCGGACAAATCTCGCACCTTGATTGAAAAGGGATAAAGGGACAATTCTGGAATCGGAAAAACTTCTGAGAATTCCGGATAGTCCAGCGAATTGTTATTAAACACATCCACACTAATAGAATCAGATTCCAACGAAAATACAGCTAAAAGGGGGTTATTTTCAGTGCCAAACCATTCACACATTATTTTTCCGAGACCGTTTTTCATTAAAAGAGAATCGATAATCCCAACTGATGCAAAAGTTGTGGAATATAATTCGGGTTGATAAATCAAAACTTCCCGGGTGGGGCTATTCACAGAAATGGCTACGAGATTTAATTCTGAAGAATATGAAATGTGCTCTAGTCTAAGACGATCGCCCTTCTTTTTCCCAGAGATAAGAGGCGCGCCAAGGTCAGAAAATGTGGAATCTTTCCATTGAAATCCCTCAAGGGAAATTAATTTATTATCAGATCTTACGTTCAAATTGGGGCCGCTTAATACAAGAAAAGTTGTGGTTGAATCACTATTGGAAATCATTTCAACATGGCTCAAAATGAACGGAAAATCATCTAAGGATTTAGACCATAAATTCACGTGGTTCATCTTTTTCGTAAGCTCAATATATCGGACGGTTGGATTTGCACCTTGATCAATAAGGATGAATTCTCCGAATCCATCTTTGTCCAAATCATATCCAGAAATAATGTACATATCACCGGCTGTCGTTAGTGAGACCATCACAACGAAAACGATAATTGGATAAATCCAACCGCAAACGATTCCCTTCATTCCATTCATGTTTACTCAATACCATATTTAAGGGAGGTTTTAACGGTGAAAATATCATCGTTGTTACTATTCCCTTACCTCAGATTCTCGGCAAATATAGAGTGGCCCCTCGGAATAATCAAATTAAAAGGATCTGCCAAACAAGGTAGATCAAAATAGGATAAAATCTGATTATTAGACGTTTGATATTCACGGCTATTTTTCTAAATTGTTATTTCATTCTATTATCATGACAGATATTCGCACCAAAATTTTGCTGACGGCATTCGCTGTCTTTTTATTACAAAATCCTGCACAGGCGCAGGGAGATATGTTCCCCGTAGATGAATTTTACGGAGGCGGAATCGGGTACAGCGCTATGTTTATGACACTGGATTCAATCCCGGGAAGTAATCAATTGAAAACTTTGGGGTTAAATCCTGATGAATTTAAAACCCCATTCGTAATACATGGCGGAGAGGGATTTACACACATAGCCGGGCGATGGAGACTTGGTGGATACGCCGGAATGGGATCTGCTGAAATTTCGGACATTTTCCAAGTGTATCTTTATGTAAATCGCGATACGGTAAGCGGATACCAAGCACCTACGCCGGGATCTACCGGGGATTATGCAGTCGCATATGAAAGTGAATTCCCAAAACCTTCCATCCGAGCTCGCTTTTCATTTTTATTAGGAGCTGTTACCATGGAATATGTTGTCCCTATTTATCGTGACCTAGAAGTTACAGCTGGGGCGCTAATGGGAATTGGAAGGGTAAATTTATCGTTTGACCAATTTGCCGGCAATCCAGAATGGGGAAATCTGTTTTCAAATAATATGTATGGCGAAGTAACAAATGGCATTATTTATTATCCCGTAGATACAACAGGATCAAACATCCAAACTGCCATTGATACATTACAGGGACAATATTTAATACCTATAAACGTGACTCATAATATGACAAATTTGACGGGGACTTTTTTCAATTTTCAACCTTATGTTGCCATAAAGTGGCAATTCCTGGATAGAATGGGACTACGAATAAGCGCCGGATTTAATAAAGGCACTATCGCCAAAAGCGGGTGGGTGTTAAATGATCATTATCCAATTGACGATTCTCCAAAATCTGCCATCCAAGGTATGACCATTAGGGCGATGGTTTATTTTGGTTTGTAAATATTCGGCAATTAAAACCTAGTTTCCTCTTTTTATGAAATATCCTAAACAAAACAAAACTAAAAGCCGGATTTTTCTGTGGTTTTCGGGGATTATGTTAACCCTATTTATTGCAGGCCCATTTTTCCAGCAGCAGTTTTTCTCTGCTCAAAATCCCTATAATGTTCTTGAAAACAAGATGAGGACACTGAATCAAATATTAATTCATGTGAATGAACTTTATTTTGAAGATGTGGATATGGAACAACTTATGGATGGCGCTTTTTCCGGCATCATGAAAGAACTTGACCCGCATTCAATTTATATTCCTGCAAAAAAACAAAAAACTGTTGATGAACTTTTTCGGGGGAAATTTCAAGGAATCGGAATTGAATTTGATATTTTAAATGGGTACATCACAGTTATCTCGCCCGTGGCCGACAGCCCCTCTGAGCGTGTCGGGTTACTCCCCGGGGATCAAATAACAAGTATTAATGGTGAAGATGCATACAATATCACAAAAGAAGAAGTCTTTCAAACCCTTCGTGGCCCAAAAGGGACTAGTGTAGATTTGTTAATTAGAAGAATTGGTGGTGAAGAATTTCCGGTTACCATTATTCGCGATGATATCCCGATTTACAGCGTACGCGCAGCTACAATGCTCGATGAAAAAACAGGATACATTTGGCTCACGCGCTTTTCAGCTTCAACATCTAAGGAAATGAAAGCGTCAATTAAAAAACTTGAAAATTCAGGAATGACCCAACTTATTCTTGATTTAAGAATGAATAGCGGAGGTTATCTTGAGCAAGCAGCAGAAACAGCAAATATGTTTATCGCGCGGCCAGATACGCTGGTATTCACCAAAGGTAAGCAAAATCAACTTGAACAAACTTTTATTGCCAACCCCAAAAAAGGAAGAGAAGATTATCCACTAATAGTCCTAATTAATAGAGGGTCTGCAAGTGCTAGCGAAATTGTTGCAGGCGCTGTACAGGATTTGGATCGTGGATTAATTGTCGGAGAAACCAGCTTTGGAAAAGGATTGGTGCAAAGACAAATTCCCATGAAAGATGGATCTGCTATTAGAGTTACAATTGCGCGCTATTTCACTCCCAGTGGAAGATTGATTCAGAGACCTTTTGAAAAGGGTAAAGATTATGATTATTACAAAGAACTATATGCCGAGAATCGAGAAGCTAAAATAGATTCGTTAAAAAATTTAAGACCAAAGTATAATACCCGACTTGGAAGAGTCGTTTATGGTGGTGGTGGAATAACGCCCGATAAATATATTCCTCAAAAAGCAGCTATCCAATCCGGTACACAAAAAATAATCGCTAACCCAAAGCGGCTTCTTTTTAATTGGGGGTCCAATTATGCAAACGAACATTGGGAAGATCTTCGAGACTATACCGAGTTTAAAAACAGTACCTTATCTGAAGATGATTATAGTAATTTTTTAACCTACTTAAATGAGCAGGAAATAATGCCAGATACATCTGATTTGAATATAGATAGAAAATATTTATTCGCAATGTTGCGAGCTGAAATCGCTAGCGCCCGGTGGGGAAAAGATAGTGCTTTTGGGATAAGAATTCTCGCTGATGAACAAATAATGACTGCATTTACTTTCTTTGACGAAGCTACTGCATTCTTGAATTCTTCGCAGTAAATTCCGCGTCAGTATTTAATGAACCGAGGAAAATGAACTTATATAATTTTATTAACATAATCATTACACGGAGGTACAACCTATGGTACAATATTTCATAGATGGCGGCTCTTTCATGTGGCCTATTTTGGTCTCATTGGTTTTCGGACTAATGTTTGTAGGAGAACGTGCATATTCATTATTGAAATCTTCCATCGACTCAAAAAGGTTTTATGATGATGTAACAAACTTAATAAACGATAAAGGTCCTGAAGCGGCATTAAAATTATGCGAAGATACACATGGACCCGTTGCAGAGATTTTCCATGCGGGGCTCTCAAGAATCCATCGTGGAATTGAAACTGTCGAAAAAGCAATTCAAAATGCGGGTTCGCTTGAAATGGCTTTTTTAGAAAAAAATATGATTTGGTTAAATGCTGTAATCACTATCGCACCTATGATTGGATTTACCGGAACTGTTGTAGGAATGATTAGCGCTTTCGATGCAATCAAAGCGGCAAATGATATTTCACCCGCCGTTGTTGCGGGAGGCATATCCCAAGCGTTATTAACTACTGCTTTTGGACTTATTACAGCTATGATTATTCAAGTGTGTCAGAACTTTTTTGTATCAAGAATTGATAAACTAATTCAAGATATGGAAGAACATTCTATCCAACTTGTAGATCAGCTCTACGAACTAGAAAATAAAAAGGCATAAATAATGGCCGGCAAGCGGCGCATAAAGGGAGGTGCAATACCCACCTCATCTATGGCAGATATTGCCTTTCTGCTTCTCATATTTTTCCTTGTAACAACTACGATTGATATGGATAAGGGGCTTGGTATCGTTCTGCCCGCTGAGGGGCAAGAGATGGAAATCAAGAAAAAAAATATTCTCAATTGTCTTATTAATTCTTCTGGACAAGTTCTTCTTGGTGACGAACCCACACCTGTAAGCGAAATCAATCGAGTCATTAGACAAAAAATAAAAGAAAACAATAAGCTCATTATTTCAGTTAAGGCACATAATAAAACACCTTATAAATCTTACATATCTGTCATCGACCAATTAAAAATGGCAAATGCAACTAGGATTTCAATAGCGGATTCCGATTAATGTCTTTTGCCAGAAAAACTCAACTTGATACCGAGATTCCAACTGCATCCATGCCGGACATTATTTTTATGTTACTCATCTTTTTCATGGTTACAACCGTTCTCAGAGAATATTCCGGCCTTCCAATTGAGCTTCCACGTGCAAAGCGAATTGAAAAACTTAAATCAAAACGACATACATCTCATATATGGGTATCTAAAGATGGTCTTGTTTCCATAGAAGATAAACTCTATGATGTTAAAAGCGTTAGGAATGTCATGTATGAAAAACGTGTTTCCGATCCACAATTAACCGTTTCGTTAAAAGCTGATGGATCCGCAAAAATGGAACTTATATCGGGATTACATATAGAACTTCGTAAAGCAGATGCCCTGAAGCTAAACTATTCAACTAAAACTGCTGTAGATTAATGGTGGGCCTAAGTCCAAACGGTTTGCTCTCTTTAAAAAAACAATATCGAATAACGGTACGTTTGGCAGGGCTGACGGGTATATTGCTGATTACATTTGGGTTTCTTATTTTTCCCAGAAGCGCTACCGTAATGGAACTAGATGAAGAAGTTCAGATTATTATCGAACAAATTGACATTCCCCAAACTGAACAATTTGATCAACCGCCGCCACCAGCCCGTCCATCTGTACCTGTGGAATCAGAAAGTGAAGATATCGCTGATGACGTTACATTAGATGAATTTGATCTGGAAGGCTTTGATCCGTGGGGCGCTCCGCCTCCACCGCCCGAAGGACCCAATGTAGTTTTCATTCCATACGATGATCCGCCACAACCCCTTTCACGAATCAGTCCAAAATATCCTGATATTGCTCAAGAAGCTGGTATTGAAGGAACTGTAGTAATTCAAGTCTTCATAGATAAAAAAGGTCGAGTACAAGAAATGAAAGTTTTAAAAGGCATTCCAAATACCGGGCTAGATGAAGCTGCAATGGAAGCGATTCGAAAAACTCGATTTACACCAGCCAAACAAAGGGATCGTCCGGTTGGCGTTTGGATTTCAATCCCGGTTAATTTCCGACTGAAGAATTAACAAAAAAGCCACTTTTAAAGTGGCTTTTTTATTTCTGGTTACTGTCAATGTCAGTCTGATAGATTGGCAGTATTGAATTCCCTGTTCATCCTTGCTATATGACCTATAGATATATCTTTTGGGCACTCCGCTTCGCAGGCTGCCGTATTGGTACAATGACCGAACCCTTCCTCATCCATTTTGGAAACCATATTCATTACTCTTTCTGTTCTTTCAGGTTGTCCCTGTGGAAGTAATGCTAGTTGCGAAACTTTTGCTGCAACAAATAAACTCGCAGACGCATTTTTACAAACCGCAACACAGGCACCACAGCCAATACAGGCAGCAGCATCAAACGCTTCCTGCACAACCGGCTGAGAAATTAATGTGGCATTTCCATCGGGTGCGCTTCCTGTATTCACCGAAATATATCCACCCGAATACATAATTCGATCAAATGAGCTTCTATCCACAACCAAATCTTTAATTATTGGAAAAGGCCGGGCGCGCCAAGGTTCTACTGTAATCGTATCGCCATCTTTAAAATTAAACATGTGAAGCTGGCAGACCGTTGTCGATTTTAATGGTCCATGTGGACGCCCATTAATAACCATAGAGCAGGCACCACAAATTCCCTCCCTACAATCATGATCGAATGCAATTGGCGTATCCCCGGTTTCAATTAATGTTTCATTTAACACATCCAACATTTCAAGAAAGGACATGTGTGAGTTTATTCCATCAACAGAATATCTTTCAAATTTCCCGGGTTTAGTTGAAGAAGGCTGCCTCCAAATTTTAAGCGTTAAATTTAGATCGCTCATTTATAACTCCGCTGGGTTGGAGTAACGGTTTCAAACACAAGGGGTTCCTTATGACAAATTGCCGGATTTTTTGATCCTTTATACTCCCAGGCAGATACGTGTAAATTACTGTCATCATTACGAAGAGCTTCACCTTCTTCTGTTTGATACTCTTCACGAAAATGCCCACCACACGATTCTTCTCTATCAAGTGCGTCTCGTATCATTACCTCGCCTAATTCAATAAAATCAGCGACACGTTCTGCTTTTTCTAACTCAAGATTAAGTTCATCATTTTCCCCGGGAACCTTTACATTTTTCCAAAAATCAGATTTTAATTCCTGGATTTTATCCAATGCTTTTTTCAGTCCTTCTGCATTGCGAGCCATTCCACAATAATCCCACATTATAACCCCCAAATCTCTGTGAAGGCTTTCAACCGTTTTGTTTCCGTTGTTATTAATTAATTTATCAATTCGATCTTTTGTTTCTTGTTCGGCTTGAGAAAATGCTTCATGATTTATATCAACCCCCGTTGAGTTGATTTCGTTTACCAAATATGTACCAATAGTATAAGGAAGAATAAAATAACCGTCTGCCAATCCTTGCATAAGAGCAGATGCGCCTAGACGATTTGCTCCATGATCAGAATAATTACACTCACCAATAGCAAATAACCCGGGCACCGTTGTCATTAGATTGTAATCCACCCAAAGACCACCCATTGTATAATGAACTGCCGGATAAATCCTCATTGGCTGTTCATATGGATCATCATTGGTAATCTTCATATACATTTCAAATAAATTTCCATATTTTGAACTCACTACTTCTTTGCCCATCTGGTCGATTGCATCTTTAAAATCTAAGTAAACAGCTTGCCCCGTTGGTCCAACGCCATATCCGCTATCACACCGTTCTTTTGCCGCACGCGAAGCAATGTCTCTTGGAACAAGATTCCCAAAAGCCGGATATCTCCGTTCAAGATAATAATCCCTCTCATCTTCGGGAATATCATTCGGCTGTCTTGTGTCACCCTGTTTTTTCGGCACCCAGATACGGCCATCATTTCTGAGTGATTCGGACATCAGAGTTAATTTTGATTGATAATCCCCAGAAACCGGGATGCACGTTGGATGAATTTGAGTAAAACAGGGATTCCCAAACATGGCACCTTTTTTAAAAGCCTTCCATATTGCGGTTACATTGCTTCCCATTGCATTGGTTGACAAATAAAACACATTCCCATAGCCGCCGGTTGCAAGTACCACTGCATGCCCGAAATGCCGCTCTAATTCGCCGGTGATGAGATTTCTAGCAATTACACCACGGGCTTTTCCATCAATCATAACAACATCAAGTATTTCATGTTTACTAAACATTTCAACTCGGCCCATAGAAATCTGACGGTTAAGCGCACTGTACGCTCCAAGTAATAATTGTTGGCCGGTTTGCCCGCGTGCATAAAACGTGCGAGAGACCTGAACACCACCAAAAGAACGATTATCTAGCGTTCCACCATAATCCCGAGCAAACGGAACGCCCTGCGCTACACATTGGTCAATAATATTTCCACTTACTTCCGACAATCGGTAAACATTTGCTTCCCGGGAACGATAATCCCCTCCTTTAATTGTATCGTAAAATAAACGATAAATGCTGTCTCCATCATTTTGATAATTTTTTGCAGCATTGATTCCACCTTGTGCAGCAATAGAATGGGCACGGCGCGAACTGTCCTGAAAACAAAATGCTTTTACATTGTATCCCATTTCCGCAAGAGACGAAGCGGCGGATGCTCCTGCTAACCCTGTTCCAATAATAATGATATCAAGTTTTCGTTTATTTGCCGGACTCACCAATGAAAGACTAGATCGATAATTTGTCCATTTATCTTTTAAATCTCCTGGTGGTATTTTTGCATCAAAAATCATACTTGACCTCCACCCAAGATGCCAAACCAAAAAGCAATCCCAAAAAAGCCTAAAGGAATCACAAACCAAAAAAGGAAACCAACGCGCTCAATAAATTTCCCAATTCTAGTCTGCTTCATTCCGAACGTTTGAATTGCAGATTGAAATCCGTGCCTTAAATGGAATCCTAATAAAACCATAGCTAATAAGTATAAAATGGTAATAAAAATATTCGAAAAGCCAACAGGACCATTAACAACAATATCGTAGTAGGCTTCATGATCTTTAGCAATTTGAAATCTGTACCAGAAAGTAGATAAATGGGTTACAAGAAAAATAAAAATGATGCTCCCCGAAATACCCATCGTACGAGAAAATATCGAACTATTTTCTCCGGAAGCGTCTATCTGATATCTGATAGGTTTCGCTCTGCGAGAATCCAAAGATAGTTGAGATCCTCTGAAAATGTGCATTAAAAAAATGCTCAATAAAATAACTTCGATGACTCTAACAAAAGGTTTTATACTTTCAAGATTGCCAACAAGATGGTTAAAAGTTCCGGGACCTGCAAGTAAAGTAAGGTTGTTACCAAAATGTATTAAAAGATAGAGGCAAAGTAGAGATCCTGTAATTGCCATAACCAACTTTTTCCCTATGGATGAATTGATATATGTTTGAGCGGATTTCATTGTTGAGGTCAAATTTAGCCAAATCGCGGTGCTTGAAATTAGGTAGTTTTCACTAATTTATTAAATGGATTTGCTCATTATTATATTTTTCCTGAAAGCAATATGCCAAGGTGGGATCCATAGAATAATAAGCTCACAAACAAAAACCCAATTATTAAATAGGGTTTACCCAATTTGAGAAAATTTGAACCCATTTTTTTTCGCCAAATCCAGAGCCCGGCAAACCCGAGTGATACAATTATTTGTATCGAACCATGGGTTGACAATGTGCCAGAAGTGTTGTTCATGTGGCCAATTACACCATCTGATATATTCCCGGTAATAATTCCGACAATTGCAAACAACAAGCCAATATTTAAATTCCATTCGCCAGCATTTGTTAAAGAATAATTTCTAAACAATGTTCCAGCAGCATCAAATAAAACGGACATTGTTAGGAGAGCAATAGGAAAATGAATCACCATTGGGTGGATATCGTTAATTGTCATTGATAACACATATTCGGATGTAACAATTGGTCTGAAAAAACACCAGTTTGTTTTAAACTAAAATTAGCTAAAAAACTTGTCGCCATAAATAAACTTACTCATTCTATTACATTAATACAGCCTTGTTTTGTGTTGTGACGACATTTAGTTTATTTAGTATTATGAAATACGGATTGATAGCCGCAGGAGAAAAACACACCGCAGAAGCTGGGCAACATATTTTAGAGTCTGGAGGTAATGCCTTCGATGCTGCTGTAGCAGCAGTTTTAACATCTATGACATCTGAATATGCACTCACAAGTGCAGGGGGCGGTGGAGCCTGTTTGGCTTGGCCAAAAAATAAAAAACCCATCGTATACGATTTTTTTGTAGATGCACCAAAAACGGACAAAAACAGGAATATCGAATTTTTTGAAACCGTGGTTAATTTTGGTACAACTAAGCAGCTGTTTCATATTGGGAAGGGGTCTATTGCTGTGCCCGGATGTATAAAGGGATTATTCCAGATTCATAAAGAATTGGGCATTTTGCCGATTGAACAAGTAATGGAACCTGCTATTCGGGCCGCACGATTCGGAATTCGTTTAAACAAATGTCAAGCATATGTAATAAAATTACTTGAGCCAATTCTTACCTATAATCAATTAGATGAACAAATATTAACTAAATCAGATGGAACGTTAATCGGCGAAGGGGATATTCTTAAAAATCCTGATTTTGGTGATTTTTTAGAAATCTTGATAAAAGAAGGGCCCGATTACTTTTACAGCGGAATAGGATCTAACCTTATTCTCTCGCAATCTAAATCGGGCGGTTTTTTAGATGAGCGAGCGTTGCAACAATATCAAGTATATCGAAGGCATCCTGTAAAATCCCAATATCATGGAAAAACAATTTATTCAAATCCTGCACCATCAACGGGGGGAACACTTATTGGATTCTTTTTGGCTATTCTTAATGAGAGCAAACTATCCCCTTCGCCTGAGAATATTGCCCTAGCAATGAACATCACCCATCAAGCTCGGCATCATTATAAAAAAGAATCTTATAATATTCTTTCAAAAAATAATATTAACACATTTAAATCAAAAATTGAAAACCAGGAATGGGTGTTTAAGAAAACCAATCCAAGCGGTAGGGGTGATACTACCCAAGTAAGTATTTTGGACAAAGAGGGAAATGCCGTTAGCATCACCACCACAAATGGTGAAGGCAGTGGATATAGTATCCCTGGGATGGGAGTCGTGTTAAATAATATGTTGGGAGAAGAAGACTTAAACCCCGATGGATTTCATCTTTGGGAAAAGCAAGTCAGAATCCCAAGTATGATTGCTCCTACAATTGTTGCTAGTGATGCGGGTCCTGAACTTATTCTTGGAAGTGGAGGCAGTAATAGAATTCGTTCTGCAATATCGCAAGTCATCATTAATTATTTTCAAAATAATAAAGATATTGAAACTTCTATAGCTCATCCTCGAATTCATTTGGAGGGGTCTAGCCTCCATTGTGAGCCAGGAATAAAACTAGATTTTCAAAACAAAATTCCAGAAGAAGTGGACATTATAAAATGGAACAATCAAAATATGTTTTTTGGAGGGGTAAATGCTGTAACAAATGATGCGGCGGTTGGCGATCAGCGCAGGGGCGGTGTGGGAATAGTCTGTTAGGATTCTTTTCTGTTGCTAGCTTCCTCTGAAAGCCATTTAAACAATTTTAATTGATCGGGATTCCCCGGCATTAGCTCAGGATGCCATTGGACTGCAATAAACGCCTCGGGTCGTTCTTTGTCCTCAATCGCCTCAATAAGTCCGTCAGGTGCCGTTGCAACACTTTTTAATCCTTTGCCGAGTGTCCTAATCCCCTGGTGGTGCGTGGATGCAACTTCAATAGTTTTATTCCCAATAATCTGATAAAGTAAACTACTCTCATTAATAGTAACTGAGTGATAGGCGACATTTCCTTTAAATTCTCCATGAGATGCTGGATTTTTAAATTGCACATTTAAATCCTCATATAATGTCCCACCAGAAATAACATTTATCTGTTGCATGCCTAAGCAAATAGCTAAAATTGGTTTTTTTCGTTTTCTCATCGCGCAACAAAGTGCTCTATCAAATGCTTCTCGCGTAGGATGAAGAATATCTTTATCCAAAAGTTCCGGATGCTTGCCGTTATATAAATCATTTGGGATATCCGGACCGCCAACCATTATAAGCCCGTCAATTGTATCCGCAATATTATTGACACCTTCATTGTCATCAGGATAATGAACTGTAAAGGGTATTCCCTCGCCATGCCAGACCGCATTATAATACCGATCTTTTGTACCGTTCCAAAGTGCATCATCCCATTCATAATAATATGGATTTATTCCAACCAACGGTTTATTCATTTGTTATCCTGTTTATAATAAATGTGCGCAATGAAGCATCGGTCTTTCGAAATTCTTCCTGAATTGATTGCGATAAAATTCCATTCGAATCAATGAGATTTAAATAGGGTTTCAAGTACTTATCTTCATTGTCCCATTTAAATTGTTCTGATCGAATTTTTAAACCGGTAATAGCGAGTTTACAAAAAGTGCGAATCCAGTCTTCTAAAGTTTTGCCATTTGGCCCTAATTGAGTTATGTCTATTTTTTCTACTGTTTTCCTCAAAGTTTTTCTGTCGTTAACCGACCACTTTTCTAATATTTCCATAATTTCTTTTCTGGTTTCACTCACCATAAGTATTCCCGTCCACAATGCTACCGGGGCCATTTCATATCCTCTTGGAGGTCTATCCATTCCTCTAACTTCAATTACATTTTTGAAACGAACGTGGGTAAATATCTGGTGTAAAGCTGTAAGAATATCACTCTGTTTTAATTCTCCAGACGCTTCAAGCCCTTCTAACCGATCGCCCAATGTTCCATCAAATGCTTCATAATGATTTTCTTTATCTAAGGAAAAGATAGAAGGAACCGTTGTTATATATTCGCATAAATCATTGAGTAGATTTTTGGGTTCAGCTATTCCGTGGTCTAATAAAAACCCTGTCCTTACAGGATCGGTTTCATTCCAAATGCAATATCTTAGGTTTTTATCCCCCGATATTTCCCCTGCTGCAAACGGGCTGTTTGAAAATAAAAGTGATATAATTGGAGTAATACAATCTACTATAAATGCCATTTCTTCAGCATCAGTTTCTGATGTCAAATCGATGTTAACTTGGACACTGTTTGAACACCGCATCATCCATTGGCCATGTTGACCGATTAACATAAACCGATCATGCATTAGATGATATTTTTTAAAGTCAATTAATTCAACTTCGGTTGGATTGTAAAGAGGGTCCATCGCATAATCGGCGAGAAAAAGTCCATGATGCGAGGCTACTTTCAAAAGGGTTTCCATAAACATTTCTAGTTGATCATGAATATCGTGGAGGTTGATAAACGGCGTAGAGCCCCATTCAATTTGTCCGCCAGGCTCAAGTGATGTTGTAACACCTTTTCTATTAATAATTTCAGTGTGTTGTATTGCGTTCAACAAATCTGTTGCTGAAAACTGATTACATGGGTTTACCGGAATTCTATTCAAATTTCCATCATAAAAAATGCATTCCAACTCAATACCAATTTTTCTTGATTTCTCTTCAACAAGATTGGAAAGAATGTATTTTTTTATATGATTATTTATAGTCACAACATTTATTCTTTCATTGTTGGATCGAGCGCATCGCGCAATCCATCGCCAAGAAAATTAAAGCCCATAACCGTCATAGCAATGGCAATTCCAGGACTCAATGAAATCCACGGTGCTATTCGCATAAAATCTTTTCCATTGTTTATCATTGACCCCCAGCTGGGTGTAGGTGGCTGAGCGCCTAAACCAAGAAAAGACAAACTTGCTTCAGCCATTATTGCGCCTGCAATTCCTAAAGTATATGTCACCAAAATCGGTGCAATACAATTTGGTAAAATATGTTTCCATAAAATTCTTTGGGTGGAATAGCCAAGCGTTTGCGCTGCATAAACAAATTGTTCTTCTTTTATTTTGAGAACTTGTCCCCTCATCAACCTGCACATACCGGGCCAAGAAACCAAACCAATTGCAATAAATACTACAGTAAGACTGGGGTCAAATGCAGCGGTTATTCCAATTAAAAATAACAAAGTAGGAAAACCAAACATTATGTCTGTAAACCTCATAATGATTTTAGAAATAAATCCTTCGCGGTACCCTGCCCATGCTCCTAAAAAAACACCAATCAACATGGAAATTGAACTGGCACTAAATCCTACAATTAATGATATCCTGGCACCATACACAAGTCGAGAAAAAATATCTCTTCCAAAATGATCCGCACCCAACAGGAAAAAAACATCGTCCTCAAATGTAATTTGCGAATTAAGGATTGTCTTTTTCCGCCCAGCGAGATCTGTGTATTCAATTTTATTCCCCGATCTTTTTAGGGAGGAAACGGCTTCTACTTGTTCCGGCAAAGAAGGTGCATATCGAAAACGAATTATGTGGCCGCTAAACCCCGGCGGAACATTTCTATATTCTAATATCTGTGTAGTTGGGCTCATAGGTGCAACAATGGGTGCAAATAATCCCATAAGCATTATAAAAGCAACAAGGGCCAAACCGACTACTGCTGCAGAGTTGGATTTCAATCGTAGCCAAACGGATAACCACATGCCTTTAGTTTTCGGAACCATTACTTTCCATCCTGATTCGAGGGTCTATAACGCCGTATAAAATATCTACTAGCATATTTGCTGTAATAAACATCAATGCCATAAAGAGAACGGTTCCCTGAATTACGGGGAAATCCCGTTTTAAAATTGCTTCAAGAGCAAATCTTCCAATACCGGGCCAACCAAAAATTGATTCCGTCAAAACAGCGCCGGAAAGATAACTGCCAAAGTCTGTTCCTATCACCGTTATTACGGGAATCAAAACATTTGGGAAAGCGTGTTTCATTACAACAAGCCATTCAGGTACTCGTTTTGAACGAGCCGTTCGAATATAATCTTTATTCAATACATCCAGCATTGATGCCCTCGTGATTCGCGCCAAATATGCTGCGGATCGAACACCAAGGGTAATGGCGGGAAGAATTAAATACTCAATGCCACCAAACCCAGTAGGTGGAAGCCATTGCAAATATACTCCCACAAACATTGCCAGCATTAATCCTAGCCAGAATACCGGAGTGGATATGCCGGCTAAAGCAAAAACCATAAGGCCTCTGTCTAATAAGGAATTGGGGCGCAATGACGATATCACTCCCAAACTAACTCCCATTAGAACAGCAATAAACATCGCCGAGGCAGCAAGCAATGCGGTATTTGGAAATTTTTGCAGCAAGTCAGAAGTCACTGACCTTCCTGTAATAAAGGATGTTCCTAAATCCCCTCGGACAACATTGCTCAAATACATTGTAAACTGCTTCCACAGTGGATCGTTTAAATGTAAATCTTCTCTTAATTCTTGTATGCGCGCTTCGTCAAACCGCTCTCCTACCATCGAAATAACGGGATCGCCTGGAATGATATACATTAATATAAATGTGATTATAATGACGCCCAAGATAACCGGAATCGATTGCCAAACTCGCTTGATGATGTACCGAACCATAATTTTTATTGATGAATCGTTAAATATCTTTCGGCATTAAAAATAAGTTTAGGTGCATAGCCTTTAATCCAAGGCTGAACTGCAGTATGGGTTTTCCCGTGCCATAAAAACACCCACGGCGCATCATTTTTAATCATCATATGAGTTTCTTCAATTAGGATGCTTCGTTTTTCACCGGGAGTTAATCGCTGAATCATTTCAATATTTTTATCGACTTCCGGGTTGCTGTATCGACTTCTTTTTGTCATAGATTCTCGACTGTGAAAAAGAGGATATAAAAAATTCTCTGCATCTGGATAATCTGCATACCAATCAAGATAATATAAATCAACTGTGCCTTGACGAACTGCTGTTTTAAATACATTCCAATCGCTATTTACAATTTCAACCGTAATTCCAACGGCTTCCCAATACGATTGAAATGCTTCCAATACATGAAACATTTCTGAGCCGCCCGCAACCCATAACTTCGTTTTCAATCCATTCTTATATCCCGCAGATTCTAATAGCCGGATTGCTTTTTCAGGATTAAAAGGAAACGGATTATTTTGTATAGCGCTCATAAGCTGTGGGGGGACAGGGCCTTCGGCTAGCGTCCCGGATCCAGATAAGAGTAGTGATATTATTTTTTGTCTATCCAAAGCTAGATTCATTGCCAACCTTACTCGTCGATCATTAAATGGAGGTCGGATGTAATTCATCCCTATATACCAAATGCTCAACTCGTCTTTTCCAACAACTTGCCCTGTCCAGTTTGCCTTTTTCTTCCATCGTGTTAGTTCTATATCTGGAATTTTAACAATATCTAAATTCCCAGCTTCAAATTCGGCCATTCGAGCCATTGATTCGGATAAAATTCGAAATGACAATTTTTTAGATTTGGGAAGGACCCCCCAATAATGCTCATTTCGTTCGTAAGAGATAAATCCGTCGCGCTCCCAATTTTTCATTATCCATGGCCCGCTGCCTGATGGGATTTCTTTAATAGTTGCTTCGTGTTTAATATTAATTATTGACGCTGATGGCATTGCCAGATATTGAATAAAGGGCGCAAAGGGTTCCATAAGCTCAATGACCAATGTAGAATCGTTTATATTCTTTAGACCAGATACAAAAGGTGCGTTCCCATTCGTATATTTATTTGCACCTTTTACCTTATTAAAAAGCCATGATTGTGGAGACCCTATTTCCGGAGATAATAAACGCATAAAAGATGCTATTACATCGGATGATGTTACAAAAGTGCTATCATGAAATCTAGCAGTTGTGTTCAGAAAAAAAGTGTATTTCTGACCACTTTCATTTACGTCCCAAGAATGTGCTATGCCGGGAATTAATTCAGTAGATTCCCCAAATTGAACAAGGTTATCATAAACCAATGCCATCATTCCACCTGTTCTGATGTCTGTGGCAAAAGCTGGGTCAAAACCTCGAATATCAGTAATAAGAGCTAAGTTTAATGAATTAGCGTCCCGTTTGTTTTTACCACAATTTGTAAAGAGTATTAAGCAAGTGGTAAAAACAGTTAAAGCATGGCAATTAATTAATTTTGTTTTCATGGTATCATTAATTTATAATATTCGTATAAAGTTAGGAATCTTCCTTGCGAGACAAAAAGATATCCTGTTAACTTCTACGCTAATTTAACTTAATGAGGTAATACTTATATGAACCAGTATGTTTATTTTTTTGGCGGAGGGCGTGCTGATGGAGCCGCAAATATGAAAAATCTTTTAGGCGGGAAAGGCGCAAATATGGCCGAAATGGTCAATCTTGGAATACCCGTTCCCCCAGGGTTTACAATAACAACTGAAGTTTGTACCCATTATTATGAAAACGAAAATGCATACCCAGAGAGTTTAAAAAATGAAGCAGTAGGATCAATCAAAAAAATGGAAAGCGAAATAGATGGTTCCTTTGGGGATATGGTCGATCCTCTTTTAGTATCAATTCGCTCAGGGGCGCGAATTTCCATGCCTGGAATGATGGAAACGGTATTAAACGTTGGTCTTACTTCTAAAACCATTCCTGGGTTAATTAAAAAAACAAATAATCCCCGGTTTGTGTATGATGCCTATCGAAGATTGATGATGATGTATGCAGATGTTGTAATGGAAAAAGCTACCGGAGTTGATCCTAAGGATGGACAGGGCATTAGGTTTAAGCTCGAGAAAATTTTAGACCACTATAAAAATGATAAAAATTATACAGCAGACACTGATCTTTCGGGAGAAGATTGGAAAACAATATCAGAGTTGTTCAAGGTAGAAATTAAAAATACGTTGGGGAAGGATTTTCCCGATGATCATTATGAACAATTATGGGGTGGAATCGAAGCGGTTTTTAGAAGCTGGAATGGGAAACGTGCTGTGAATTACCGTCGTATTGAAAATATTCCGGGAGAGTGGGGGACCGCTGTCAATGTTCAAGCAATGGTGTTCGGAAATATGGGAGAAGAGTCGGCAACGGGAGTTGCTTTCACTCGGAACCCAGCCACCGGTGAAAATGTATTTTATGGAGAATGGCTGACAAATGCACAAGGTGAAGACGTTGTCGCCGGAACACGTACTCCAAATCCGCTAAACGAATCTACAAAAACAGATGACACACAGTTGATGAAGTCTCTTGAAAAATCTATGCCGGATATTTACGAAGAACTCCTTGGGATACGATCTATCCTCGAGACTCATTATTCCGATATGCAGGATATTGAATTCACTATTCAAAATGGTCAGTTGTGGATGTTGCAAACTCGTGTGGGAAAACGCACTGGAATGGCGGCTATTAAAATGGCAGTAGATATGACAAACGAGGGAATGATTACAAAAGAAATTGCTCTTATGCGTGTGAACCCTGAACAATTAGATGAGCTCCTTCATCCTATGCTAGATGCCCAAAGTGAGCAACAAGCCGTATTGCTTGCGAAAGGCCTTCCTGCGGGACCGGGGGGAGCGTCGGGAAAGATCGTTTTTACCGCAGATGATGCGGAAACATGGAATAAGAATGGCGAGCAAGTTATTTTGCTACGAGAAGAAACTTCGCCAGAAGATATTCATGGAATGCATGCGGCAGAAGCAATCCTTACGGCAAAGGGTGGAATGACTTCTCACGCTGCTCTAGTTGCGCGAGGTTGGGGAAAATGTTGTGTTGTTGGTTGTTCTGCGCTTCATATAAACGGTTCGAAAAAAACGGTTCAAATTGGTGAAAAAGTTCTTAAGGAGGGCGATTGGATTACTCTTAATGGAACACGAGGAACAATTTATGAAGGGAAGCTTGATCTTATACCGGCAAATCCCAATACCCACCCTGAATATCTAGAACTAATGAAATGGGCAGATAGTATTAGAAAATTAAAAATAAGAACGAATGCCGATACGCCTGGCGATGCTGATCAGGCAATTCAATTTGGTGCGGAGGGAATTGGTTTATGCAGAACTGAACATATGTTTTTTGATGAAGCTCGTATTTTAGCAATCCGAAAAATGATTTTATCAAATGATGAAAAAACACGTCGTGCTGCAGTTATGGAACTATTACCATTTCAAAAGGACGACTTTAAAGGCATCTTAAAAGCAATGGAGGGAAAACCTGTTACCATTCGTTTACTAGACCCTCCCTTGCATGAATTCATGACATTAACACATTCCCAAATTGATGAGCTGGCAAAACATGTCGGATTGGAAACAAATCAGGTTGAAAAACGCATTGCGGAGTTGCATGAGCTAAACCCAATGTTGGGTCATCGTGGTTGTAGGCTCGGTATCGCATACCCCGAAATTACAGAAATGCAAGCAAGAGCTATTTTAGAAGCTGCAGCAGAACTTACAAATGATGGTGTTTCTGTTTATCCTGAAATCATGATTCCACTGGTTGGAGCCGTGACTGAATATGTAAATCAGGAAAATATTGTTCGAAGTGTCGCAAAAGAGGTATTGGAACAAACGGGTAGTAAGGTAAACTTTTTGGTTGGAACAATGATTGAGTTACCTCGAGCATGTTTAACCGCTGATGAAATCGCGAAAAAGGCTGAATTTTTTAGCTTTGGAACCAACGATCTTACCCAAACAACTTTTGGGTTTAGTCGGGATGATATTGGTTCGTTTTTACCTGATTATCTTGATCAAAATATTCTTCCCGGAGACCCCTTCCAAAGCCTTGATGTCTCCGGTGTTGGTAAACTTGTATCCATGGCCGTGGATTTAGGGCGTGAAGTAAAGCCAAATCTAAAAATTGGTATTTGTGGAGAACATGGTGGTGATCCCAATTCCATACAATTCTGTAAAAATATTGGTTTAGATTATGTTAGTTGTTCCCCCTTTCGCATACCAATAGCTAGGCTTGCTGCGGCTCAAAGTGAGTTGAATTAAAAAGCCCCGTTTTATCTTCAATTATCTTGTGATAAAAACGGGGCTTTCCTGTTCTAGAAGGAACTGATTTAAGTTTTACTCAATCATTTCTGATCCACCTACGAAGTCTTCTAAATTATATGATCCGTCTTTCTCCATTTGTTTGGCAGCTTGTACAATCGTCTTTCGGGCACCATCAATCTCTCGTTTTGAAACTGCACCTTCAATCGGTTCATACATTGCCTGTTTTTTCTGAGGAAGGTTTTCAATTACACGATTACTGATATCTTCAGACATTCCTTTCAGCGCAAGTGCAACCACATCCAGTTCAACAGAATTCATTAAATCTCTTATAATATTATCTGGAAAAAGTTCAAAAATTGCCTCAAAGGTTATGTGATATTTTTTTACTTCCTCTGCGAGTTCTGGATCGTCAATGATAAGCGCTTCTAAAAATTGCTTTTCTTCTTCTGGGCTCATTTCGCCCAGCAAATCTGCTACTTCTTTTCCACCACCTCTGGAGAATTCAACAGTTTTGGGTAATGTTTGGGAATTTTTCCTAAGTCGGGTGGCAATATTTACAATCGCCTGAAGTGGAACATCTTTTAAATTGCCCATATTTCTAAGCACAGAGTTTCTAACATCTGCATTAAGTCTACTCATTACCGCAGTTTTCCGTTCATTTGGAACTTGTGCTAATATAATAGCAATTACGCGTGGTGGTTCAGTACTTAGTAAGGCAACGAGCTGTTCATCTGTTATTTCTGTTAAAAATTCAAATGGTTTTTTAGGGTCATCACTTTCATCTTCTTCAAATTTTTCGCTGACAAAATTGAAGTAAAAATCCTCCATAACTCGTTTTTTAACAGAGAAAATAACATCGTCCATTTCTCTAATTGTTGCCCTAATCTTTCGAATTTCTGTCTTACTTAAATCCTTTACCAATGTAAGCGCCAAGCTTTCGCCTAAAGTCGAAAACAGGATGGCAACTTTTTGAAGGCCGGATAACTGGTTATAGTCGGTAATCATTTCCTATCCTCTACTTTTTCTTTTTTTTCTTCTTTTTCTTGCCACCATCCTCTTCTTCAGAAGACTCTTCGGGCTGAACAACTTCAGGTTCTAGTGGTGCGGGAGCTTCGGTTACGATCCAGTCCTGAACAATTTTAGTCGCTGTGGATGGTTGGCCAACGCTCATAGAAACTACCGCTTGCTTCATATCATTAATTTCACTCTGAATAACACTTGGATCTTCAACAGCTTGTACTGCTTTCGGTTGAGATTCTGTTGTAGGGATAACAGTTTTGTTTGATTCACCATTTACTGTGTCATCTTTTTTTTTACGGGATCGGGGTGGATACATCCATGGCGGTGGCGGAGGAAATGCCTGTTGTTTATTCTTATTTCCCATAAGCACCATAACCAAAACAACTACAAGTACGATAACAAGCGCACCAAGGATGGACATAAATACTACCATCATGGTTGAACCACCTCCAGATTTTCTGTCGAGGTCAGATTGGATAGACTCCAACATATTCATTTTTTCCGCAATTTGATTATCTAGTTTTTCTTTTTCACCCTCTTTGAGGCTCATTTGTGCTTGAAGTCCTGAATCGGGTGTTGCAGAAACAATCTTACGAAGCTCTTGTATTTCATCATTTAAAGATTGAATTTTGATAGAATCGTCTTGTAAAATATCTGTTTTTTCGTTTTCATAAGCTCGAGAACGTGCAGCCATTTCGAGCTCTGCTAACTTGGATTGAAAATAAAGCCTATCTTCTTCTCTGCGTTGCGCTTCGTTTTCTTTATAACGATCTAATTCGGATTGCCATGTTTCTTCATTCTCTGAATCTGAAGCATTTTGTTCTTCAAGCGATTCCAATTTTTCTGCGATATTTTTTAATAATATATGCTCTGCTGTTTTTTCATCCCTGCGTTCTTTAAAAGATGCGGTCATAATACTGAGCACATCACCGCGCGCACGATTAAATCGTGCGGCAATCATTACAACTTGCCGGATATTTTCAATTAACTCCGGAGATGCGCCTTCCTGGAGAATGATAGAAATATCCATTTCTTTAACGCTGGCAACTGATGGGCGAGTCTCAATATGCGTTCTGGATTGGTGCTGTTTATCCGCAGGTTTTTGTTCTATCACCTCATATTCTTCTTCAACATTATCTGCAATGGGTGCAGATGGTTCTGGGTCCACCTCAAAATCAAACCCCGGTATCGGAAGACCAACTCCTGATATAGATTGGGAAGATGTATTAGATTCTGCTTCGATATCTTCAGCAATCGCACCAAGCCTGTTTGGTGCTGGAGAAGAATTTTCTTCTCCTGTAATTATCGTAAACTGCTCTTCAACCGACCTCGTTAATTCTAGCTCTACGCTTACATCAACAACATATTTTTTTTCATCAATAACTTTAGTCAAAGCATCGGTGATTCTTGCCCGCAGATCGTTTTCAACCATTAGTTTTTGTGCTAAATAGCCAGATCCCTCTTGGGCTCCGAGAATTCCCAAACAGAGGACAGCCATCCATAAAATTGGATGATTCTTAAGCCTCTTCATCATAATAATCTCCTTATTAATTTCCTGTAAATATTAACCAGGTCCCGCTTGTTCAACAAATTTTGTTGAGTGGTGAGCTGGCTTTAAAAATGTGATTTCTACTCGTCTGTTTCTTGCTTTTTTCTCTGGACTAGCATTAAATGTTTTTACTGTTTCCGAGTTTAATTCCATCATGGGGTCTTTGTCTCGTGGTGCCCAATGTGCATAGCCAGTTGCAATTAGGCGCGTTGGATCTACACCAAGAGCTATGGATTCTCGAACAACAGCAGATGCGCGAGACGATGCAAGCTCCCAATTACTTGGGAATCTATCGTGAAATTTTTTAGGAAGAATATCGCTGTCAGTATGCCCAGATACCTCTATTTGAAAAATAGAGTTTTTAATCTGCGGAACCACATGGTCTCTTAAAAGATTTTGTAAATCATCTTTTAAATCTGCGCTACCAGACCCAAAACTAAAATCACCGCTGATTTCTAAAGTGACACCCTTTGGCCCTGTTGTAATTTCCACAGGTGGGCTTCCTTCTGATTCTTTTTCCAATTCTTCAATCATTTCTTCTAAATTATCTTTTACGTCCGCCAAATTTGATGCTGCATTGTCTTTTTTAATTTTAGTTCCAAGTGATTTCCCCGTTGAATTGGCCATTTCCATAAGCTTCACAGGATCAATTGTTGAAATCGCTGCCAACAAAACAAAGAAAGCAAACAACAAAGTCATCATATCTGCAAAGGTTCCAAACCATCCCGGCAATCCTTCGTCGACTAAAGTTTTTCCCTTTTGAATTCCTTTTTTGTACTCTTTTTTTTCTTTTGACGTTTTTGCCATTTAATCTACTCGGGTGATTTCCATTCCTTTGGTGGAATAAATGAATTCAGTTTTTCGCGAACAATTAAAGGGTGTTTCTTTTGGTGAATAAGCCTTGATGCCTCTACAAGCATTGCTTGAAGTGTACTAGTAAAACTGGTCCGGGTATCTAGTTTTTCACTCATCGGAAGAAAAAATAAGTTCGCAAATACAGCACCATAAAAAGTGGTAATTAGTGCGGCAGACATTCCAGGGCCTAATGCGTCAGCGCCTCCTTCACCACCAAAACCAGAAAGCATAATTACTAAACCAATCAGGGTCCCGATCATTCCCCAAGCCGGAGCCATGTTACCCATTGACTTAAATAATCCAACCTGAGTTTTTTCACGAACTTCTCTGTATTCAATCCGTGTTTCTAAAATTTCTGTTAATTCATCCAAGGAATATCCATCAACCACCATTTGAACTCCGTCCCTAAAAAATGGGTTTCTAATTCCTTCCACAGCTTTCTCAAGATCAGCAGCTCCTTTTCGACCGACGTCCGCAGCCTCGACTGCATCATCTACAACATCGCCTAATTTTAATTTTCCACCTTTAAATACTGCGCCCATTGCTGCACCCAACTTCATTACATCCGAAAGGGGAAATGCAACCGAAACAGAGGCTACCATCCCTCCGAATACAATTGCAAAACTTGAGGGAGAAATAAACCCCGCCATGCTGGCATTAGCTGCTGAGGCGGCCATAAAAATCCCTCCAAAAATGGAACCTAAGCCTATTATAATACCTACTATTGTTGCAATATCCATAAATTATTAATCCTCCAAGAAGCTAGTGGATTTCAAACGGTTTTCATGAAGAGCCTTCAGCACATTTCTTACATCATCATACTCCGGGTCTAATCGCAAAGCCAAATTCCAGTTAATAGTTGCTCTTTGAATGTCTCCCAACTTGTAGTAAATCGATCCTCTGCGAGCATAGGCCAATGCGAGATCTGGCCTCAGGTCTAGTGCGAGGTCAACTTCTTGAAGCGCTTCCCTATAATCGCCGGAATAAAAATACCTTAGGGATCGAGATAAATGTCGCATAGCTTCATTCATATGTTGTTCGTCAACATTTTTTGAAAGTTTAATTGAAGATAAAGAGTCTTCAAGAAATTTTGATTTTTGATCCATGGCAGACAGGCGAATAATCAAATTTCGCATTTCATTGGTCATCATGCTCATCGAATCCCGCAAAGAGTGAACAGCGTAATCCGCTTCCATTAAGGTTGAATCAAATTGGGTCCCATACTCTACAGATGCTGAAGTTAATGGAGACGGTCCATCAATTGGAGCTGCCCTGGAAAGCCCTCGCGGTACCGACATGTCTAAGCCAATAGTCCATCCGGGGTGACCATTCCAATACCGCTTATTCCAATCTGGTAATTTTTCTATGTGGGTGAACCCTAGGTTCAAGCGATAATCCGAGGTAAGGGGGATGCGGAGTCCCACATTGATGCCCGTTCCATCGAATTCACCCACAAGATCTATACCTCCCCAATTTTGCATAAAGGGAGTATTTAAAATAAAACCCGCAAACACGCCGGCACCGCGTCCGGATGTTTGGGATGTATCAAGAGCCGAAAGAGTATCCTGCGCGGCAAATCCGCCGGTTCCGAACCCAATAAAAGTACTCATGGCATACGTGCCGAGTTGTTTCTCGCTACTAACTACACCAAAAAATGAAAGCTGATCGGGGTCTAGCGCTAGTCCACCTTTATCTTGATTTTCAAAAACAACATCGTGCATACCAATTGATAAAGAAACATTATTATATGTATAAACCCTTTGTTGAAAATGAAATCCAAATTCTACAGGTGGCGTATATGTGGATACATCTAAATTTGCCAAAGAGGTTGTATCAGCGCCTTGTGAAGAAGAAAAACCGAGAATAAAGTTTTTCCCAAGGCCCATATCAAAATAAACCCCCTTCACAGAATTAAAATTTGAAAAATTGTGAATTTCTGAACCAAACCCAACTCTAAATAAATATGGAAGTTGTCCAACGCGACTTGCAGGAATTTTCATCATCAGCCCGGGTCTTGTATATGCAACGCGTGTTACACTAGATGCGGAATCAGTTAAGACGAGTACCAGAAAAACACTGAGCAGTAGTCTAAACTTTTTCATTTGATTGCCTCTGCCTTTGCCAATTCCAACCCAGCAAGCTTTGCGTATTCACTTGTTGGATGGTGGGTTACAATTGCAGAAAAAGCACTAAGCGCCTCAGCCTCGCGCCCAAGTTTCCGATACACTAATCCTTTTTGTACTAATGCATCTGCCTCTCTATTTAAACCGGGACGGGTTAATAATTCTTCAAGAATTTGGAGCGCATTCTGATATTGGTCCATTTGTAAATAGGAGTCTGCCATCCAATACATAATATTTTCCGCTGTGCGTGGTGGTGCTAAATCCAAATTCAAAGATGAAAAATGTTCTAACGCGGTGTCGTAATCTTCTCTCTGGTAAGCAAAAACGCCCGACATATAAATAGATGTATTAAACTTCGCTTTTGTTTTAAACAAAACATTTTTAGATGGGGACACAGACCTCGTTATTGCACCTTGGAGTGGTTTTGGACTAAGAAAAGAATCTTTGAGTTCGGCAATTAATTCTTTTAATTCATTGTTCTCTTGTTTGAGAGACAAAATATCATTCCTAATGGAATGATCCAAAGAAGAAACTTTTTCCTGAATGCTATCTAATGTTTTCATCATTTCTTTCGACGATGCCATATACACAGACCCGCTTTGAATTTTTTTTACTCTGAATTTTACTTCGTCCGATGTTCTTGCAACAACCCGAGAATAGGATTCGCTACCATCTGACGGCTCAATTACAATTCCAAGATCTAGAAAAAAGATGTCTGAAATTGATTCTTGGTTTTGGGCAGAGCTCACTGAAATGGTGAAAAACAACACGAAGATACTCAGCAATTGAATCCATGGATGGGAAATGACCTCGGATCGTAAATCCATTATTCGTATTCCTCCCAATCAATAATATAAGAATACCCAATAAATGACCCGAATGAGTGTGGAACATAAAGTTCAAATCCACCCGAAGCTCCAGGTAATAAAGTGGCATCAGTCGTGATACCGGATTCAAATGTGTGGTAGGCACCACGAACAAATGTTGTTAATGTTTTAGTTTCTCCACTCCAGTTTTTCCTAAAAACAAAATCAACCTTTACAAAATCAGAGCGTCGACCTCCAATATTTTTTACTTCACCGGTAAAAATATAATTCCCTTGTTTATCTTTCTTCTCGCTGATGTTTCCAACTAAAACACAATTGGCCGAATATTGCTTTGCGGCATCTCTACTTAAGCTACCCGATGTATATTGAGGCTCGGCCAGCTTCGGCATTGGTGGTGGAGAATAACTATCCCGTATTTGTTCAGGAACATACTCTTGGGATTCCTCTGTCACCACATTTTCAATAATACGAACTACATTTTCACGTTTTATTATTAGATAACCCACAAGAGTTTCTACTTTTAGAGTTTCTTCATCTTGATACACAATTTTTCCAAAAACTGTGCTACCATTCTTAAGTATAATTTCTTTTGAATAAATTGCAAGGGGATTAATCCACATTTTGCTTAACGCTTTGAGATCTTCCATTTCATTATTTAAATGCTTGATTTCAGCGTTGAGCTTTTTGACTTCAAAATTCAGTTCATTTATAACATAATCTTTATCCGACCCCGAAACTTCTTCAGGCTGCTCAACAGGCTGGTCGGAAACATCTTCGGCTTTTTCTTTTTGAGCAATCGGCTTAGGCTCGTCAGATGAAAGTATCACATCTCCTAAATCGACATCGTCATCCACAACTGATACCGGTACGTTTGCTGTCCCTTGCGCACCTGCGTCTATTTTAATAGAATATTCTCCGGGAAGGACATCTTCAAACGAAAAACCCCCACCTCCCATACCAAAACGTTTTTTAGATGATTCCGTTCGCTGGGATTCTGAACCGTCTTCTTTTAATAATAAAACCGTTGTTTCGGTGACTTTTTCTTCATCGTCGCCCACAATGTTTCCGGATATTTCATATTCGTCCTTTGCCTGAAGGCCCGATACAAATATCGTGAGAAGTAAAGGACATAAAATTGCCGCTTTTACAAAGTTTGTTTTACTCATTTACAATTACCTCGGATTGATTTGGAAAGCTATTATTTAGCTAACCAAGTACAGCTAATTTTACTTCTACTATGCTAAGGTGTCAAGTAAAAAACCTCGGGTTCTCAAGTTGGGTTTTTATAGAAAATATTATATATAATAACTTTAATAAATGATTTATTTCCAGAAATCTTTGTATGTTTTTTCCCGGGATTTAGTTCTAGATAAATGTTGCATTGCCTCCTTCCGAAGGCGATGTGAAAGTTCTCGGGAAATTGCTTTTTGATATGATTCAATAATTAACTCAAAATCTTGATTGTCTTTTTTTTCGTACACTCTTCCCATCCAATAAAAAGCTTCTCCAAGCGAATCAATTAACGCAGCAGAATGGGCATACGATTCCAACGATTCCCAAAGCGACGACTCGTCTCCCTTTTTAAATAGCTGATGCCCTTCAATCATAGAAAGGTGATATATTGCCTCAACATTATTTGGATCCAAATTCAGTGCATTGCGATAAGAATTTTCCGGAGACTTGGAAGATTGTGCTATATTAAGGTGGGCTGTAACAAGCGCTATTTTTATAATTTTATCATTTGGGTTGGCCGATAAAAGTGAGTCCTGAACTGCAACCACCTTTTGGGGGTTGGTTTCTGCGAGCGAAGTGAGAGATGGAGCGCAGGAAACCCAAATGAACGCAACAAAAAGAAGAATGGGATAAGAAGTTTTCATAGGAAAAAAGGTAATAATTATCCTTTATACCAAAATAGGTTTTGATTAGCGTAAAAAGATCGGTACAGACTGTCCAATGAATCAATTACAAAATATCGATCTTGAATTGCGCTGTAGTCAAACCGAGTCATAACAACATCCTCTATATTGTAAGGAAGAAATTCAGATGATGTAGATTCCCCTTTGCTGCAGGATACAACACGCTTTGTTTCAGCATAGCTGGATAAAATTCCTGCGCCATATATTTCATGGCTCATATCATTATTAATTTTTTGCAAGCCATTACCTTTGTCATGTTTTTTCATAATACCAAATTCATAGGTCCACCAAGCAAAGTTCTGAAGTCGTTTTAAATTATGTGCCACAAGTTCCGATCCAAGTCCTTTGTCGTCTTTAAGAATTTTAAACCCAAGCATACCAATATCGGCTAAAAAATCACCGTATTTCTTATTCATTAACATTGGGATGTGCCCCCAAACATCATGAAAAATATCCGGCTCTGGTGTATAGTCGTTCTCATTTTGGATTGACACATCGCCGTATTTTTCTTCCATTCTCTTTGATTTTCGTACAATATCTGTAACTGGAAATTTGCGATTGGCATTAAGTTCAAAAAAAACATATTCATCCACAAATCCTGCTACAGGGATTAATTCCCAACCACTTGCTTTTTTAATCTTTGGGTTTAATTCTGAAAAGTTTGGAATTCTATCCGAATTGAGATTAAGCAGGAAAAGGCCATTGATATATGTTGCGCATGCATATTCCATCAAAGGGTTAATCAACTTGCCTTTAAGCCTCTTCCATATATTGTGCTCTTCATTCGTAAGTGCATTATAATCTTGCTGTATAATATAATCATCTTCTTGGGAATATATTTTTATTCCGCCTATAGTATTGGGGCGCAAATTAGAAAACAGGGTGTCATATTTAGTATATTGTTCTATCATATTTACCAATTATTCTATAAAAGAAATTTACGGTTTTTTTGATCAATAAGGTGGAATCTTAATATAACCAAATGAAAGTCATTCCCCTGTTTTTTGTTCCATAATCAACATGGCTTCTTATTCCGCATTCGGTGCGCATATCCATACTTTCGGGATGAAAAATCCCATAATCTTCTCCATAAATTACAGCTTTAAACCGACCTGATTGTTCAGAGCACCAAACGCGAACAGCCCCTCGAATGGCGCCACTACCAACGCCGTGAATCACCTTGATAACTCGAATAGTACCCCCATGCATTGCCAGGCTCACAGCAGTTTCAAGCTCAACCATTGCATTGTCCAGAGAATAATTATTATGTCCGATGTCTACTATTTTCATTGAGTTGATTATCCGATATATTTGTTAATTTTAAGAAAGGAAATTTAAACAATTGCGAAAAATTATTTTAGGAAGAACTCAAGAAAGTGTATCAGTCATAAGCCTTGGTACATGGTCTTATGGCGGGGAAAACAAAAACGCATCAGTTTCTGTCGGATGGGCAGAACAGGATGATGCCGATTCTTCGGCAGCGCTTTTACAGGCGTGGAAGTCCGGCATCCATCATTGGGATACTGCCGATGTGTATGGAAATGGTCGTTCTGAATCCATCATTGGCGCCATGTGGAAATCTATCCCAAGGAATGACATTTTTCTTGCCACAAAAGTTGGGTGGGATAAAGGTCCTTATAATACATGGTATACCCCTAGCCATATGCGACAAAATATGGAAAGGTCTCTGAAAAACCTCAAAACAGACTGCGTAGATCTTTTGTATTTACATCATTGTAATTTTGGGAAAAATGGCGAATTGTTTGATGGGGCGATAGATACAGTTAGAAAATTAAAAGAAGAGGGGAAAACCCGGTTTATTGGTCTATCTGATTGGGACCTTGGAAAAATAATGAAATATATAGAAAAAGCTGATCCCGATGTCGTTCAACCGTACAGAAATGTCTGGGACGATAATTACAAATCCAGTGGATTAAAAAAATGGATTGAGGAAAAAAATCTTGGAGTGTGTTTTTTTTCTCCCTTAAAGCATGGTCTTTTATCTGGCAAATACAATGAACCGCCTTTGTTTAAAGACGGTGACTTTAGAGTCAATGTAAATGACTTCAAGAGCCAAAAAATTATTGATATAATGAAACACAATGCCGATCAGTTGCGCAAAAAGTTTTTCGATCGTCCTCATCCTGTCTTGAGTGGAGTTATTGATATTCTGCATTCTGACTCTTCAAACAGTTGTGTTTTGTTGGGGCAACGAAATGTGAACCAAGTAAATAACGCAGCTTGCCTTGGCGAATTGCTTTCTGATGATGAAATAAATTGGGTTAGGAAATTATATGACCACTAATTAACCGAAAACGGTACAGATAGTTTAAAAGGGTCAATTTTTGCTAAAAAACTTTCGCCAGAATCTCTTATCATTCTAAAAGCACCTTTCATCACTCCAAAGGCCGTTGGAAGCGGACAATAACTCGTATATTCAAATATGTCATTATTTTGTAACCTTGGTTGATTCCCAACAACGCCCGGTCCTCTAATTTCCTCGATATTCCCATTTGCATCGGTAATGTGCCAATATCGATCTTTCAGTTTCACAGGATGATTGCCATCATTTGTAATGGTGATATGATATGCAAAAACAAACAGTGGTTTTGGAGGGTTGGATCGTTCGGGAAGAAAGCTGGACTTCACTTCAATCCGAATGCCATTTGTAATGGTTGTCGCCATAGTATAAATTTTTAATTAAACTTCTTTCCCGAGCATGTGCAATTGCCAAAGATCTTGACTGCTTTGATGAAGAAACGGTCCAAGCGCCATCATACCGGTTTTTCCAATATTATCTTCCAAAAAATGAAGTTCATTGAATTTGTCTTTTAAATCCTCATCGGGCTCTACATCAACGCCGGCTTCTCTCATCATCAGCACACCTTTAGCGCGCATGGATAATTCAAGGTGTATCCTCAGAAGACAAATCATATCAAATACTGCTTCGCCAGGGAAGCGATCTTTAATAGACTGTAAATATTCTCCTACTTTAGTGTCAGACATTTTACCTTGGTTAACCATATCCAATAATTCCTGATCGGAATCAAAACCAACGCCAAGCCAGTTCTGTAGAAATTTTTCGGAGCGTTTAAAAATAATCATCAAAATAACCGGAATGGTGATCACATTCAAAAGTGTTAAAATTAGCGGGTTGAAAAAGAAATGGTTGTAAAAAGAATGAAAAACAACCGCCGTAAGAAACCCGGGAATAAACCCTCCCCACTCTCCCCAAACCTTTCGATCTGTCATTGTCTTTGCAATCATTGCAAATAAAGTCATCGTCCCGCCGTGCATCACTGCTGTTCCGAAACCACGAATAATAAAAACGGTTAGATTTGTGTCAGTGGCAAGTACATAAACATAGTACAAATTTTCAATAATCGCAAAGCCGGCACCCAGCCCAAATCCATAAATGGCTGCATCAATGTTGAATCCAATCTTATTTGTACGAATTAAATAAACCAAAATGAAACCTTTAAAAAACTCCTCAACAAACGGTGCGCCATACCGAGAATAAAATGTCCAGACTGTATCTATGTCTATGACAAATTTATCCGATAGGTACGCTACTAAGGGATCATTTACAAAATATGATACTACTGCGGATAGGGACCCAATGATAATTGCTATAACCACGGTTTTTATGTCCATGAGTTTATAGCTATCCATAAACATGAACACAAGAAGCATAATTACAGCCGGAAGAAGGCTGAAGGCTATTTTAAGAATCAGATCAAAATACACGTCAATCCAATATCTGAAGGGATATCATCAGCTCCGGACTATACTCTAAAGTTGAGCCGTTTTTAAGCTCTGCCTTTGCAATAGCATACCCCACAGATAGTGTTGATCTCATATAAGAAAAAAGTACAAGTCGGAAATCAATTTGAGCGCCCAAGTTTGTAGCTCGTGTAATTTCCTCGCCAAAAGTTGAGCTTTCATAGCTAAGCAGATTCCCTGCAAAAATTCCGCCTTGCAAAACAGATGAGAATAGTGACAGTCGAGCCCAGTTCAGGTAGAAAAAAGGTGTGCCCACATGGCGGAACCTGAGAGCGGGTAGAATTAATTCACCCAATACTTTAACAAAATTTGTTCCACCAAGGCTCGTAATTCCTGTGCCCGGAAATGTATAATATTGCCGGTAACGTTTAATGCCTTGATAATCAATCCAGTTATTGCCAAAGCCTCCAAAATAATAATAGCCGAATGAAGCGTTTTCGTCTGCAATTGTTTTATCGCCTAAAATTCTCATGGAGTTCCCTGCGGAAGCGCGAATCCATAAAGGGAGGTGATCTACAAGTGGAAGCAGTGCACCATACGAGGCATTTAGCGTTCCTTTCGTGTATAATTTAGGAGTATCCGCAGAGTGGGGAAGATAAGATCCAGATAACGAGAAAGATGCAATCCTGCCTTTTTCCTGATCTATAGACCCAAGTGTTCGGCGTGCTTTATAATGACTAAACGATAGACTTCCTGAAAGAAATTTATCATATGCTGCCGGCTGGTCCTGATAGTCGGGTAACTCTTCAAACCCACCATAAACTGCAATGCTTGTCGCCATGTTTAATGGTAAATGGCTATTGATCGATTTTGAAAAACTGGTGCGGATAAAGGACCCCTTTCGGCTGCTGATGGTTGGACCAAAAAGATCATAAAAATCTGAAGCGTCTTTCCCGCCACTAAATGTCCACGAACCTGCCAGCGGACCGGTCATCACATTCAATTTAAATGTTCCAATCGCATGAATTTTCTGGTCATCTGGAATGGAATCTTGTGGGGAATATGTAATAGTAAGGTCGGCTTTATTCAGCCCAAGGGTGGACATAAAATTCATGCGAACTCCATACGCAGGATATTTAGGGTCTTGGTACGCCTGCACAACTGGATATATAGATGAAAGACCCATGGTTGATATTGGTTTATAGTCGCCTTCTTTAATTATAATTTTTTCAAGATCAAGATTGGTGGGGGCTTTTGTCGCCCATGTCTGAACAACGGGATGTTTGTCATAAATATCCCAACCAAGAAAATTAACGGCGCTTACATCTTCCACTTCCTGATTAGGAATCATCACCGGGCGAAAACCGTCGCTTGTATATCGTAGCACAATTAAAGAATCATCGGAAACTGGGATTGGGTTGAAGAATCCGGTTTCTGCATTGCTTAGTGCAACAACTGTGTCTTCCGCCGCATCATAGCGAAAAATATTTGAAACACCTGAATAATAGGAGGATCCGTATTGGTATCGTCCATCTTTTGAGAACACAAAGTTCTCGGGTGCGCTTGTATCAAAATCAAAGATTGGTTTTCCTGTAAAATCTCCGGACATCGCGCTTTCCATGGAAACATGCGTAAGCCGGTGAATGCCATTCATATCCACCTTTACAATAGATAGGGTTTCCCCGTCTGGCGAAATATCCATTGTGTGAGCATCGTATTCCTCAAACGCGCCACCGTAACCAAACGTTTTAATTGAGCTGAATTCCTCGTACGGCGCTTCTAGTCGGATGACCGTTGAGTATCCATCTGCATTCCGAATTCCCCATAGTGAATTATCTGCTTGGTTAAATGCTAAATGCCCGGTTCTCAAATCTTCGTACAACTTTTTAGATTCCTTGGTATAAACATTTACCATCCAAAGATCGCGCCAATGTCCGTTATCCATGGTGAAAAACAAATCGCCTTTATCCGGATCGAACGCCGCAGACATTACAAAAAAGATTGCAGCGCCGTGGATGTCTGCCACTTTTTCCATTGCGCCGGTTTTTACATCAATTGCAGCTATGTGCGACACTTCGGCGGGATAAAAAACGCCTACATAAATTTTTCCATTTTTATCATCATAAAACCCTTTTGAGACAGACCCCAGCGACATATTTGAAACCGGACGAAATTGTGTGGTGGGATATTGTCTAACGAGTTCAAGATTGTTTGTTTGGAATTCGCGCTCCCATTGAATCCAATCAGACCATGCTTTGTCAATGCTTAGCCCAAATACTTTTTTAAACTGGGATGTAAAATATGCTTTACTGCCATCTTTTCTTGAAACCCACTCCACAAATTTTTCCGGACCATAGGTATTTGCGGCATAGCAAATAAATCGCGTGCCATAAAGATAGGAATTGACACCAATTTGGAAATCGGTTGTTTTTCCTTCAGATTCAAGACCTACAATATCATATATTGTAGCATTAGCTCTTACGCGAGTTCGGAAGACCATTTCATCGTAAGCACCAAAAACGCGTCCTTTTGTATTTGCCATCCAAGATTCCATAAAAACTGCCGAGCCTTCGTGATACCAGCGGGGGGCATACCTTCTTGGATTGGTGAGGTAACTATACATAATCGAAATAGGATCGTCAATGGAGGTGGATACCTTTCCGCGAAAAAGCCCGCGCCAAAACCTATCAACATTGTTTGGCATATCTGTGGTCACAATATGCGTCAACTCATGATGCATAAGCCAATTCATTCGTTCGCTGGCGGGCATTGTTTCATAAACATAATTAAAGGGTCCAATCCCGATATTGACGTTGTTTGTTGGAAGTGCATCTGCGCCACCATGACCAAAGTCCCCAAAATCCTGCATTAGGATTGTAATATTCTCTGTGGGTGTATAATCAAACATATTCCTATGGAAATTGTAAGAATTGGTGAATGTGCTTACAAGTTGGGGTATAAGATATTTATGCAGTGGGCTTGTATAAATAATTTGGACATCCTCGGTTTCTAAGGATTTTAGCTGGGCTCTCCCCGGCGTTAAGAAAGCAGCGCTTACGATAAGTGTGGTGGCAAAAAGATAGTATTTTGAATTACACATTGTTTAGGTCTCCCAATAATTAATAGAATTTCGACAGGCGCCGGCTGTAAAGTCAAACTGTATAAAAAAAAAGGAGGATATGGTTTCCCATATCCTCCTTACCAGAACTTAGACCGTCAATAGGCCTTATGGCAATTCTGTTATTTTTTTATACTATTGATGCTAATTATGAATCTCAGATACAATAATTTTCAATTCAGAATTTCGGTTTTTTAATATTTAAGAAGCATTGAACCAAATTCTGGATTTGCCATCATTGCATTAAATTCAGCATTGCCTAACATTGCGCCAAATTCAGCATTGCCTAACATTGCGCCAAATTCAGGCGAAGCTAGCATTGCGTTAAATTCAGCGTTTCCAAGCATGGATGCAAATTCTGCATTGCCTAACATGGCATTAAATTCTGCATTGCCTAACATGGATGCAAATGCTGCGCTGCTGGCGAGAGCATTAAATTCAGATCCGTTTAGCATGGCGCCAAATTTACCTTTTGGCATTTTCTCGCGGAATTCCTCTGACTTCATTGCTTTTACTAAACCATCGGCGCGTAATGAAGCGCCAAATTCAGCATTGCCTAACATTGCGCCAAATTCAGGCGAAGCTAACATTGCGTTGAATTCTGCATTGCCTAACATGGCTCCAAATTCTGCATTACCTAACATGGCGCCAAATTTACCTTTTGGCATTTTCTCGCGGAATTCCTCTGACTTCATTGCTTTTACTAAACCATCGGCGCGTAATGAAGCGCCAAATTCAGCATTGCTAAGCAGTGCGCCAAATTCAGGTGAGGCTAACATTGCATTGAATTCGGAATGTGCTGCAAGGTTTCGGAACTCTTTTGAATGCAGGGCTTTTTTCATTTCACCACTTTCAACCATTTTGCCAAAGTCTGCATTTTTCAACATCGCTCCAAACTCAGCTCCGCTTGCAAGTGCTTTAAACTTACCTTTTGGTAGACGCTCTTCGCTGATTTTCATCGCTTTGCCCAGATCGTCAGCTTTCAGCGCGGCACCAAACTCAGCGTTGCTGAGCAGTGCTCCAAATTCAGGTGAGGCTAACATTGCATTGAATGCATTGGATCCTAACATTGCGCCAAATTTCTTTCGTGGGAATTTTTCATCTCCCTTTCCCTTCATTTCGCCGCCTTTTTCCATTTCGCTGAGCTTACCGGATTTTAGGGAAGCTGCAAATTCAGCATTCCCAAGTAAAGCCTGAAATTCTCCACTAGAGAGCATGCTCATAAATGCTGGATTTTGCGTCATGCTTTGGAACTCTGCGCTGGTTACCAAAGTTTTGAAACCCTGGTCCTGCATAAGCCGGCTGACGCTGGCCCCTTCGCCTAAACGAGCATCTCCTTCTTTAAACTGTCCTTTCGCTGCACGGCGTTTTCCAATCGTTCCGGAAAGACCGTCTTCGCCTGGAGGATAGTTCATCACTACCAGCGCAATTGCCACAACGACAACACCTATGCCAACTAGCAGTTTGGTATTATTATTACCACTATCATTTAATTTACTTGCCATTTTATAGACCTCCTGCCTATTTGTCTGTTTCACTGATTGTAAAACCAAGTTTATTATGGTTTTACTTTTTGTACAAGAAAATAATAAGATTTTCAAATACATGTATGTGATGGGGAACACAAACCCTCAATTATTATTTACCTGGGGAATTCCCTCGAATTGTCCAATTATTTTATCCTGTTTTACCTAATCAAAACAATCAATAAATTGTGGGGTAATGAGCGCACATCAATCTATACAGATTCCAAACGATCAAGACCGCATTGATCATGTGCGAAAATCTTTTGATCGCTTTGGGGAGGAAAACCAACTTTCTGAAAAAGTAGTCCATGATATACAAATGGCTCTTGACGAACTTTTGACCAATATTGTGAATTACGGATATGAAGATGATGGTGAACATACTATTGAAATTCTTTTCGACGTGGACAAAAATAATTTGAAAGTAGAAATTGTGGACGACGGAAAATCCTACAATATGTTGGAACGTGAAGATCCCGACACATCGCTGTCGGTTGATGATAAGCCAATTGGAGGGCTTGGAGTGTTTTTGGTAAAAAAACTTATGTCACATGTTGATTATTTTACCGAAGGAAATAAAAATCATTTTATAATGATTAAGGAACTAATCTGAAATCATTAAAACAAAAATAAGGAAACAAATTCATGGAAATACGAGATAAAAAAGAGGGGGAAGTCATCATTTTAGAACCCGTGGGAAGAATTGATACTAACACGTCCGGTGAATTCGAGGATAAAATTGTAGAAGTTTTGGACCGAGGGGAAACTAGGTTTGTTATTGATTTAAAAGAGATTGACTATATTTCAAGTGCGGGGCTTAGGGTTTTTCTGATGGCGGCAAAAAAACTCAAATCTTCAGGAGGATCTTTTGTGCTATGTTCAATGAGTGACCATATAAAGGAAGTGTTCGACATTTCAGGATTTACTCCCATATTCACAATCACATCTGACCAAGCAACCGGCGCAGAAGCAGCTTAAAAGGCGATTATAATGAGCGAAAACCACCAAGTAAGAAATTTGAATGCACTTCTTGAAGTTGCTAAGGCACTTGGCGGTGAAATGCAGCTTGATAATCTTCTGCCTATAATTCTACAAAAAACGACTGAGGTCATGGATGCGGACAGGAGCAGTCTTTTTATTTATGACGAATCAACCAACGAGTTATGGAGTAAGGTTGCTGAAGGGCTTGACGAAAAAGAAATCCGATTCCCCGTTGGAATAGGAATCGCCGGCGATGTGGCAAAAACTCTAAAAACGGCCAATATAATCGATGCTTATGATGATGATCGGTTTAATCCTGAATTTGATAAAAAAACCAATTACCGAACCAAGTCTGTACTTTGTATGCCAATGATGAATAATGAAGGCAATCTTGTTGGAGTGGTTCAGGTTCTTAATAAAAAGGATGGTGAATCTTTTGGTTCTCAAGATGAAAATTTATTAGAGGCACTATCAGTTCAGGCCGGGGTGGCCATCCAAAGGGCACAGCTTTTGGTTGCATTTGTTGAAAAACAACGCATTCAGGAGTCGCTCAAACTTGCAGCTGATATTCAAATGGGGATGCTACCAAAAAATTTCCCCGCCTTCCCCGATAGAGATGATTTTGATTTATTTGCAAGTATAATCCCGGCAAAAGAAGTTGGAGGCGATTTCTACGATTTTTTCCTCATAGATGAAGAGCACCTTTGTTTCGTGATTGGAGACGTTTCCGGGAAAGGTGTGCCTGCAGCATTGTTTATGGCTGTTACTAAAACACATGTTGCAGCAAGCACAATCCCGGGGGTTGAGCCTTCTGATATTTTATTTCGGGCGAATAACGATCTTAGCAAAGACAATGATCAGGGCATGTTTTGTACTATTTTTTACGGAATTTTAAACACTAAAACTGGGGAAGTTCATTACTCGAATGGTGGACATAATCCACCCTATATTGTGCGCGAAGATGGAACAAATGAACAGTTGGATGGCACGGAAGGTATTGCGCTTGGTGTAATGGGTGACATGGATTTTGGAGTAAAAACCATTACACTGGAAAAGGGTGATTCTATGTATTTATATACAGACGGAGTTAACGAAGCAATGGACGCCGGTGGAAATGAGTATTCTTATGAAAGATTGGAAGAATATCTGCGCTCAACCGCCGGAAAAAAATCAACTGAAATTGTGTCTGGGAGTTTGGACGATATTAATTCCTTCGTCGGTAGCGCAGAACAATCTGACGATATTACCGTCTTGATGGTGAAATATACCGGCTAATCTTTCCCCTCGATCGCTTGTTGGGTGTTTTCAATGTTTTTCTTCAATTCATCTCTTAGGTCTAACACCGCCCGTACATAATTTTCAGAATGATTGTAAGCCCAAACCGATTTCCAAATCGGCTTATCTTTTGAAAAATCTGTTCCTTTATACCCGTTCTTTTTTAGATAATTAGCAATGCTTCCGAGAACATCTGGCCACTCTAAGTGGTGGCGCAGGCCATCGTTGTCAAAATCCACAGAAAACATGCTAAAGCTCGAGGGAATAAACTGCCCAAACCCAAATGCGCCGGCATATGATCCTGAAATATCCTGAGGGTCCATACTATTTTCATGACATAGTTTTAAGAAGTGATACAATTCTTTTGCTGCCCATTTTTCTTTTCTTGGAAGGCGGTGAATAATAGTGTAAAGCGCATTAAAAACAGAATACTGTGCATGATGTACCCCATAATTGCTTTCTATGCCGGCAATGCTTAGTATGAGAAAGGGATCTACAGAAAAACTATCTGACACTGCATATAAAATAGGCTTGTTCTTTAAATAAAATTCTGTTCCTTTTTGAATTCTCGACTCTGTAACAAACAATTTTCGGTATGATGGAAAATCTTTTTTCTCCCATGGGTGGTTGAACTTTTCAACGATTTCTTCGTGTATTTTTATATCCGGATTAGAAAAGGCGCTGTCCAGAAAAGATTTTGGAACAGATGAGTGTTTAAATAAATCTTTAACCAGATTAAACGCTTTGTCCTCATTAATGTGGTGTGAAAATCCAGGCGCTAACAGAATAAAATAAATACATAGATGTATTATTCGGGGAATTTTGTACTTCATAAGAGTAATATAATTTACATGTTTCTAATTGTTCCACAGTCATCAAATTCCATTATGAACAAAAACATTATTTTACTGCTTATCCTTGCACTTTTTGCCACAAGTTCGGCGGCTGTATTGGCACGGATGGTGCCAGAATTAAATCCGGTGGTTATTGCGTTTTGGAGGGTGCTAATTGCAGCAGGATTTTTGTGGGCATATAGTGGAATACGTTCACAAGGGTCTATAAAAAATGGATATAGAGGAACGATTGTTTTAACGGGAGTTTTGCTTGGGCTTCATTTTGCCTGTTTTTTCCAAGCAGTCAAATTAACAACCGTTGCTAATGCTACTTTGTTTTCAACCATTCCACCATTATTTACCGCATTGGTGGAGCGATTTTATCTAAAACGTCAATGGAATAAAAAAATAATTTTCGGCCTTTTATGTGCGTTCGCAGGCTTGACCCTTGTGTTTTCAAACCAAATAAATGTAAATACCAATCATGTCATTGGAATCGGATTTGCGATTATAGGATCTGTGTTAATTTCTGCGGTGTGGCTATTATCTGAAAAAATTCGACAGAACACAGAATCTATTGTTTACATTAGAACCCTGTTTCTATCCGCTGCGCTTCCACTGTTTTTGGGGTCATTATTTTTTGGGGATGGTGTTGCAAACATCAAACCCGTTGATATTGTTTGGCTTACGGCCTTGGGATTGTTTCCTACGGTGATAGGGCACGGGCTATATAACCATGCTCTTAAATTTATGAGACCAACAATCGTGGCGTCTTTCCCGCTTGGAGAGCCCATCATAGCATCCGGACTTGCTTATGCTGTTTTTGGAGAGCCAATTGGGTTACTGTGGGCGGTGGGTGGATTAATAACATTATTTGGATTGATCATTATTACTCTAAATCATTGAGCATTCTGATTTTTAAATGATTGGGATTACTTTCGTTATTGATTAGCACCATGACGTTTTTCTGGTAAGGGCCTACCATTGAAGTATATACCTGAATCTGAGTAAATTGAATTCATGCGGCGGGGAATATTTTTCACATTTTTATTGTTTTCTTTTAATGCCTACCCGCAGACAGATAAATCAACTAATTATTGCTCGCGTGTCCTGACAAGCAAACGCCTACTTCATCATCGTTCAACAATGACTGAAAATCAGGAAAAATTTGATGTTACTTATTATCGAATAGAATTAAACATTGATTTTGGTCTTCCTCATCAAATTTATGGAGAGGTTCAAATTCGGGGTGGAGTTGGGTTTCAACAACCCGATTCTATTGAATTAGACTTTACCACCGCTATGACGGTTGATTCTATTTACCTTTCCAATCATCTGACAAATTTCGTCCATGAAAATAACCTAATTAAAATTCCAGCGGGTGTGACAATTCCCGAGGGTTATGAATTTCAAGTAACCGTTTATTATCACGGTTCTCCGCCCGAATCAGATTTCGGATCATTTGTTTTTGATGAACATAATGGTATTGACCATGTTTGGACACTGTCTGAGCCATACGGAGCGCGCAACTGGTGGCCCAGCAAAGACGATCCCTCAGATAAGGCGGATTCGGTTGATATCATCATCAATGTTCCGGGAAATCAAATTGTCGCTTCAAATGGAATACTTGTATCTGAAACAAATCTCTCAAACAATAGAAAAGAGTATCATTGGAAAGAGTCGTATCCGATTTGCACATATTTGGTGTCCTTGGCGATTTATCCTTACACCGTTTGGCAGGATTATTATATTTCGGTATCTGGTGATTCTATGCCAATTGATTTTTACGTTTATCCCGAGAATTATAATGTTTCTCACGCCAATTATTTGAAAACCAAAGATATGATTACTCTATTTGCTGAAAAATATGGCGAATATCCATTTCTCAACGAAAAATATGGACATGCTGATTTTGGCTGGGGAGGGGGAATGGAACATCAAACGCTGACGAGTATGGGAGGTCATTCCGAATGGCTCATTGCTCACGAGTTGGCTCACCAATGGTGGGGGGATTTAATCACATGTGCGAGTTTTCATCACATTTGGTTGAACGAAGGATTCGCTCGTTATGGTGAAGCACTTTGGGAAGAACATACGGGTGGCGAAGAAGCGTATAAAACATATATGTCTAACCATACTTATTATGGTCCGGGAACGATTTATGTAGAAAACCCTGAAAATGTGAGTGATATTTTTCATGGTGGGTTGTCTTATAATAAAGCAGGCTGGGTTGTTCATATGCTCCGGCATGTTGTGGGTAATAGTACATTTTTCGAAATTTTACATTCCTATTCTTCTAATGATTCGTTGGCATACGCTTCGGCGACCACTGAAGACTTTCAAGCTGTGGCTGAAGATGTTTCCGGTCTTGATTTGAATGATTTCTTTCAGCAATGGATTTATGGAAGTGGCTATCCCGAATATGCAATTTCCTGGACAGCTGATCCGGCGGATGGGTATTTTATCCAAATTGATCAATTACAAACTACTGGATATTTTCACATGCCTATTGATTTATACATTACTGGTACAAATGTAGATAGTCATATTGTGGTGGATAATTTTGAGGCGTCACAAGTATATCATGTGGGTGGTTTTGGAACCATTATTGATGATATTATTTTGGACCCAGATAATTGGATTTTGAAAAATGTGGAGTATAATGTATCTATTGATGAAGAGAATAATGTACCAAAATCTTTTTCATTAATGCCTGTTTATCCCAATCCATTTAATCCGGTAGCAACTATCCGTTTTAATATTGGGCCTGGAATGTCACACACAACTTTACAAATTTTTGATATAGGTGGACGATTGGTGCAAAATTTGATGAATGCTGAGCTCGCTAATGGAGAGCATGAAATTATTTGGGATGCATCAAAAAAACAAAGCGGCGTGTATTTTATACGGTTACAGATCGGTGATTACATTGAGACACAAAAAGCGCTTTTACTTAAATAACTGTATTCACTTTCACCGATCGTTTTCTATTCGAATATCTTTTATCCGACGGTTTCCCTTAAAAACACCATGATGTTTTTCTGGCATGAGCGCTGCAATTCTACACATTATTTCATCACCAAAATTTTTAAGTGCTTCGTCTTTTGATTTTCCATATTTTTTCAAATTAACCGGGCCAAATTTTTTCCCTATACTAATTTTTATCGTAGGTCGAATTCCGCGGAAAATGCTTTTCCATGCGTTAGTTGTTCCTTCTAGGCTCATGGGAACAACCGGAACTTTTGTTACTGCAGATAAATAGGCTGCACCTTTTTTTGCATGACGAAGCTGGGTTGAGTTTGAAGTTGCTTCAGGAAAAATAACAAGTATTTCACCATTTTTAATGGCAGATATCGCCTGTTTAATAACTGACGGTGCGAGTTGTTCGCGATCCAGCGGAATTAATCCATACAACCATGGGGCCCAAAAATAAAACCAATCCACATGTTGGTCGCTCGCCATTAGAAAAATGCCGGGTCGGAGCAAACCATACACAACAAAAGCCCCATCTATAAGACTAAAATGGTTCACCACAACAATAAAGGGTCCCTTTGGGGGAAGATTGTGTCGGCCTCTAGCTTTTGTTTTAGTTAATGTTGAAAACAGCAGCATTGCTAGATAGCCTAACAATTTTCTTATCACCTTGGGTCGAGGAGACAGATTTTTTAATATATTGGGTCCAACCTTCATAAAACTGCATTTATTGTAAAATATAATTTAACTCGTTGAACATAATAATTATAAAACAGAGAATTTTTTATACAGTAGTATTGAGTTTGGTGTTTGTGAGTTGTTTCGGTCTTAAAAAGGAAGTTCTTCTTGATCGTCAGATTGTTTTTTGGGGTCTGATATATCTTTTATTTCCTCTGATTTCTCAAAAATAAAAACTTGATTTGCTATTATTTCTGTAAGCGTGTGTTGAAAACCGTCTTTAGTTTTCCATGACCGGGCGCGAATATGGCCATCCACGTGCACGGTTTGACCACGTTTAAGAGTTGGACCAACTTTTTCAGCTAAAATATCAAAGACAACTACTTTATGCCATTCGGTCCAATCATATGTTTCGCCGTCCTGTTTTCTCCGAGTTTCGTGCGTAGAAAGGGTAAACCTAAGCACAGCAGTTCCTTCCGGAGTATATCGGCTTTCGGGATTTCGTTCAAGTTCTCCAATGAGAATAATTCTATTTAGGCTTGATTTCATTTGTTATTACTTATTTTGGGTAGGTTACGTCGGTGGAATGGAATCAAGCAAGTGTTTTTAAGAAAAATCAGTTATTCATAACGAAGAAAACGAATGATACATATTAAAATATTGTCTGTCATTCCGAACCGAAGCGTGAGGAACCCTCACCGAGTGAGATTGCTCTTCGAATTTAGATTCCTCGTCGTCCCAATGGGACTCGCTCGGAATGACTGGAATGGGGGTTTTATAATGATCGAGGTAAATAAAAACCGTTGCGACGCAAAGAGTATGTAGGGAATCCACGATCAGGGATGATCGTGGCATTGCGATGACAAATTGACACAAAAAAGGGGTTCCCTTTCGGAAACCCCTTTCATTCATTCGATTAGATCGAAACTTTATTTCATCATAATCAGCTTTTTCACTGATACGAAATTGCCCGCTTCGCTTTCGGCAGTAATCCTATAGATGTACATACCTGTTGCAACCGGAACACCATGATCATTTTGTCCATTCCACATTACAGCATGATATCCGGCCTGGTGCTGATGATTGACCAGAGTTCTCACTTTGCGACCCAGAATATCATAAACATCCATTCTCACTAATGACGCCTCAGGTATATCATACTGAATAGTCGTCACCGGATTAAACGGGTTTGGATAATTCTGGTGTAAGGAGAATACATCGGGGATTGCCGGTTCGTTGTCGGTTCCCATCAACCATCCTAGGTCCAATGTAGCGGTAAACGGTCCATTTGATGACGATGTATGGTTGTATAACTCATCTTCAGCTATAACATCCCAGGCAACCGTCAAATATGTCGGCGTTGCGCCAAGACCCGCTAGGGCTGTAATAATATCCTGAACCGGAAGATCAAACATCTCTGCAGTTAGCATTGTATCTGCAAACTCAAACGTATCCTGCCCAGCTGAGAGAGGAAGACCGTCGATTGTAAGCATATACTTAACATCGTCTCCATCCGGATCAACTGCTTCGGCCCATGCGACTGACATACTATCTGTGTCCGCTAAAACCGTTAGCGTGTCATCATCAGACGGTGCGCTTAAGGCAAATGCGTCCGGAGCATAATCTGTACGGATTAACGCCGGAATGTGCATTTCCGGGTTCACAAGATCCGTTGAAGTTATGACAATATCATTTTCGAGAATACCTGCTGCGCCATAGGTCACATAGAGTTCAATCTGATCCATGCGTCCCGGGTTAATAGAGCCGGAAGATGGTGTGAAAGTTACACCGATCGGAAGAACGGCTACTGAGAACGAGCCTGTAACATCATGTGGTTCCGAACCATAGACTTCACCAGAAATGGTGTAATCTACTATCAATCCATTTTCAACAACATCACCACCAAGGTTCACGCTTACTGTACAGATTACTGTTGTGTTCCCATAAATTTCACCGGTTCCATCTGTGCTTCCCCATGTTATTGTTTGTCCAGCGATTGATGCTTCAAGGTAATTATAGCTACTCTGTATAAAATCCGAGGCGCTATTAATTGTTACACCATCAGGGAAAGTGACAGAAGCTGAATCCAGATATTCATAATCCGGGCTGGCATTATACAACGAAAGGATAAGTTCGTTGTCTCCAGCAGCATAGTAGCTTTGGTCCGGTTCTATGTATGATCCACCAATATCTCTCAGCGCATCGTCGCCTGCATCAAAACTGATTTCATAATTCAGTGTCCAGTCTCCAGTATTGGATATTGTAAACGTTAAAGAGTCGGCAACATTATCTGCGCTAACAATTCCAACGCTATCAATGGAAACCGACAATACAGCACGTTTATCCATGAGTTGAACATTATCAATCGCCCAACCCCAGTTATAATAATCATCATCATCATATATAAACCCAAGCTGTACATGTTCTTTGCCAACAATTTCATCTCCAAGAAACAGTTCAAAGGATTCCCAGTCAGAATGGTCATATCCTACATCTTCTAGGAGGACCCAATCGCCGTAACCTTCACGGTAGGCAACTTCCATAATTGTGCGCCCTGCATAATCTTGACCATAACTATCAAAGGTTAAAATAGCACCTTCAGCATTAGTAAAGTCATAGAATGGCGACACCAATGTAGTCGCAACATTCTCTCCGGAATTGTAATCAGAACCATCAATATATGCATAATCGGAATGCGCCGGAACGTTGTAGCTTCCAAAACTACCATCATCTCCAACCATCCAATCCACCTCCTGAATACCATCATTAATGGTTGCCCAGCCCGTAGGCAGGGTTTCACCTGTAGAGACGGTTTCGAATGTTTCGGTCATATCTGGTGTTAGGTCAGTGACCGCACCGGGAACGCCCATTACAGAAGCAGTTGGGTCGCTTTCGCCCTCATCATAGACCGCGCTCACACTATAATAATAATAGGTGAAGTCTGTAACAGCCAAATCCGTATAACCCGTGCTATGACTGGAGTCCAAGAGCGTGAACTCTTCTCCCAATGCACGGCGGAAAACGTTGTAGCTCACCAATGCGCGAGACGTATTCATTGATCTCTGCGGCAGGTAAGTCACTTCATTGTACCGAGGTTTGGCATTTGTATTAAAGCGCGGGTTTTGCGCCTGCATATCTGCCAACCATTGTTCGACGGTCAATGCCTCGTTACCACTTTCTGCATTAGTTATGTTGACTATTTCATCCACATTCAAATCATTCGTGAAAGTGATTGTAGGAATGTTCATTGTCGTTGAATCGGTTCCAGGAGCGCCCCACGTTAAGGCAACCTGTCCAGCTACCATACTCGCAGCTTCCAGGTTTGCCGGCGGAATGGCTGCAAACATATCTCTTCCGTTGATGACAATATTATCAACAGCTGCGCCAAATCCTCTTATTACAGATGCGTCTGCATCAAAAAGGAATCCAATCCGCGCATCATCCCAAACACCAAAAGGACCAAGGTCAATAGTCAGAGTATCCCAGTCAGAAAAGTATCCGCCCGAGATTTCTTCTGCTACATACCATGTGCCAGCGCTCATTAGGGCATCGCTTGTGAGAACAACATAGAATTTATCATAATTATTTTCACTGTTGACCCACGCATTCAGCGTCATGGTGTGGTCGTTCAAATCAGCGCCGCCGGTAAGGTCCACCACTTCGGGCAATACCCACAGACTTCTGCTGTTGATTTCATACCCTTGACCGCCAGCTGTCGCAGCTGTATCTGTAAAAATAATCATATTGCTGCCGTTGGTTGGTGAAATAGTAACCGTATCATACGAGTACGTAGAACCGTTGTAATTAAACACCTCTCTTGCGCCAGACACCATCCATTGGACGTCACCAATGGTCCAGTTTGTATCTAGACCGCCTTCGGTTCCAGTGACTTCAAAACCATTGGAAAGTAACAGAGAGTCCGGCGAATAATATAGCGCCACATTTAACGTATCAAATCCTCCGGTGGACACATCTACTGAGAAAAGCGCAGATGTATATCCATCTTTCGAGAATCCGAGCGTTGTATAGTCGCCGACTTCACGGATGACATAGCCGCCATCTGCGGCTGTCGAGACATCCGCTCCACCAAGTTCAACCATAACGCCGGACAAAGCCGCGCCGGAAGTTGCGTTGGTAACGGTACCGGAAATACGGCGGTATCCTGTTAGGTCGCCTTGTTCCCTCGGAAGCAATTGAAATCCACTATAAGGATCGGAGGAACTATATTGCCCCAGCACGCCCACAATATCGAGCGAGCCCATGGGCATATCATCTATATCGGCATCCGAATCAATGCGAACCGTTACGGTGTCTGTGCCATCGGTCACTTCCATATTAAAACTGTAAGTGCCCCAATCGCTTTCATCTACCCAGGTTACATCTTCAACTTTCAGGAACTGGCCTTCCAGTCCTTCGCCGGTTGTTCCGGTAAG